>OGWI01000027.1_pt1 | contig 17145 bp, 44 predicted proteins | sample 1576021 | NCBI WGS metagenome assembly OGWI01 (sample SAMN07581557, study PRJEB24739) | freshwater metagenome | place: Singapore | collected 2015-04
GTTTCCCAGTCACGATATCCCCCAAATTAAACAAACATCATATCCCCAAATATCTCCTATCATATTTTGTGCAATTTGTCAAGGTTTTTAACGATTTTGTTATAAAAATTATCAAAAACAAATTAGTTTTATATAAAAAATATCCAAATTTGGGGAAAATAAATAGCCCTTCGTAATCTTTTATATAGTGTATATATGTATGGGGAATTTGTTCAAGGGTTGTTTATGTACCCTGCCTTCGGCAGCTGGCAAAGCCAGGGAATAAAAAAGAAGTGTTCGTAATACCTATAATACAAATACACATATACAAAATACCTCTTGACAAATAGGCAAATATATGCTAGGGGATTTTTTGATTTGTTCGTAATGTCTGTTTATCTTAATTTGGATATTTGTTATCAAATCGTTATATTTAAATGTAGGGAAATATTATACCATCGTAATCCATATTTGTCAATAGGGGTTTATGCATTGTTATCAATTTGTTATAATTTTTTGCGCAAAAATAGCCATGCCAAATAGCACAGCTATGTTTGATTATATTTTTATATACTTACTCAAACTTCTTATCTTGTTCCATAAGATAATCTATGTCTTGGGCAAGCAAACGACACTGGTCTTCAAAATAAAAGTCAAAGCCAGTTTCTAGTTCTCCAGCAAGATAAATCCACTGGTCATCTGTAAGGTCAAGCATAGTAGCCTTAGCAACTTGCTCACGAGTAAATACAATTTCTACTTTATTTTCCATAGTTCCTATTATACTCCTATCTACTGACATTATCTAGGGGCTGACAGGAAAATGTCATCTAGTGTTGTGAAATCGTTATCTTCTACTTCTAAGCTGGTTAGTAGTAGTTTGAAGGTCTCTTCGATGAATACCTTACCACTATCCCTGGCGGTTACTAGATTATAGGCTAGGGCATATGCCAAAGGCAGACCCAAATCATTATAGGAAATGAAGTCTTCAAAGTTTTCGTCATCTCTATAATTCATCCATAGTTCTGCTAGGATTTTAGTCTTGTTTTCGAATGTGGTTTCTGCCATTGCTTTCTCTTTCTTCTTCCATTGCTTCAAATACTAACTTTATTCTTCTGTATGCTAAACTTGGTAATGACCACGCTAGATATCTACCTGCGAATTCTAGGTCAAATCTCAAATCGCTCACACTGTCAGTAATAGTTTCTGCTAATTTCTCTTCCTTTGTTTTAGGGTGTCTTCTCATTGTTTCTCTATTCTCTTATCATTCCATTATACCAAAAATGTAGGGGAAGCACAAGTAGCAATTTACCCATGCTTCCCCAGATAGTCAGACACAGAAACCCCTAACTGCTCTGACCTTTAGTAGGGAGTGTTCTCAACCCACTAAGTTTACTAATACTATCAATGTGATATAGGTCTCCATAGTCATCTGTATTGATGCTATAGGGGTCTCCTAAATCTTCTAGGAACTGCTGAATACCCTGGCTAATCTCAAGGGCAAATAGGTCCTGTCTAAAGTCAAACCAGTCATCACCGTATTCCTGTTCGCTCCTGAATGCACGGATTTTAGCGGTTTCTTCTGGGGTACATCTATAAAGAATACCAGTATAAATTTTGTTAACTGCACCATAAAAGTCATCAGGTTGTTCGTTAATATAGATAGCAGGGTTTATAGTTATAACATCATCCAATATGTCCAAGCCATCTTCATCTCGTCCTAAGTCTTTAAACCATAGGTTTAGGTCCCAATCTTTAACCAATGTAAGTTCCTTCCTTAATATCTAAAACAAGGTTATTTAGGATTTCATCAAGGTAGTTAGAAACCATACCTTCAACGTCATCTATAATATTATCCCACAATTCGTCAGTAATTACAAGACCATCTTCTTCGTCAAAGTATGACTCAAAGTTTTCTCTATCTAAAACTAGACTTTCAAACATCTTACGCATTGTCATCTACTCCTACCGCTTCAAATTCCCACTCACCAGATACTTCAAAATCTTCAAAGTCATCTGAAATCCAGTCATCAATCTTATCAAAAGCATCTGCTTCATCTTCTGCTTCAATTGGTACTTCATACCAGGTTTTACGCAGGGCATAGATTTTAAATTTAGGCATTGTCTATCTTCTTTCCACTAATTGTTACATCAACAAAAACATTGTAGAAGCGTTCTACAACTTCTAGGGCTGTTTCCCAATACCCCAAGTCAATAGCAGTTTGCTCGTGCATTTCTACAAGGTCTTCTGCCATGCGTTGTAGCAGTTCGTTATTGTCTAGGTGTTTTACATATTTACTCATACTATTCGTTGCTCCAGTTCATCTAGTGTAGGGTTGTGCCAATCATAAGTATACTGCATTTCGTTGATAATGTCAATAACATGGTCAATGGCTTCTTGCCATCCCTGGTCGTAGTCAGGATTATTATTAAATTTATCTGTCATATTACATCCAATCTGTGTAAGTGCCATCGCCATAACAGCGGTCGCAGTCTTGGTCAGGTTCTGCGTCTTCATCAGTTACATCATAGCAGTCACATACGACAAACTTACATACCGTTACATAGTCTTCATCTGTCCACGGTATCTCAGTAACATAGTAGCAAATCCTATTAACCAAATGATATCCAGTAACAATGTATACACCATCGTCACCATCCATCTCAGTCCAAACGGTAGCGTTAGGTTGCTCACAAACAAACTCTAACTCTTTACCATAAGTCTCAAAAGATGTACTGTCATCATCAGGATGTATATGGTTCTTGATAGGCTTGTATTTATCACGCCATTCTATATAGGTTAGTTCCATTAGTAGTTAATCTCACAGTCATCAAAATCAGTTCGCCAATGCTTGTTGCCATCGTAAACGCTGAACTCGCCAGCAATCTCTTCTAACTTACGGTCAATCTCGTCATAGTCTTCTGGGTTTTCTATTTCAATCTCAACTTCGGTGGAATACCAAAAGCGTATTTGTGCTGTTATTTTTTCCATAGGGTTTACTCTCTCTCTTAGAAGTGGAAATCTACTGGCACTAAACATTGTATCATAGTAGTATCCTTGTTGTCAATAGCCTGTTTTAGCCTTGCTCGTAAATGCTTAGTTCTAGGTGTCCAATCAATCGTATCGTAATAGCCACTGTCCACAGTCCAATAGCCTTGCAAAATCTTTAGTGCTGATGTCAAACTATATAGGTTTGCTTGGTGCATTTCGGGGTATTCAACTTCCTGACCACTACCAAACTTTACCATAACACTATTGATAGTAGGAAAATCAAACTCACTAAAGTATTCATTGAACCTTGATAGTTGCTTTAGGTCTATTAGGTCTAATGCTTCTAAGAACTCACAAGCATTCTCGTCAGAATAGATAAGGATAGGAACATCAGCCCATCTACCGCCAACCATAGACCAATCAGACCAACCACCAGAATACTCACCAGTGTTTTCATTCAGCCAACTATTTACTCTAGCAATGGCTTCCTGCTCAATATCTTCAACAGTTTGTTCATCCATACGCTCAACTTCGGTAAGGACATATTGCATTGTGTGCATAGGTTTTTTCTTTCTCTAGGTTTATATTTCAAGGATACAGCCTATTCATCGTAAAGTCAATAGGTTTCGGGGAAATTGTTACATCTTCGTAATAAAGCTTTTATCCCTAATAAGATTATTATGTAAAGTAAAATTTGCGCACAAAACCAGGGCAGTCAGAAAGCTCCAACCACCCTGGTCCCCTATTTATCCCTTATTGTAACATGAAGATTATAGCAATGACAATAAAGGTAATGATTAATATACCTATACCGTCCACGTTACACTTCCTTTAGAATCTCTCGTGCATGTTGAATGAACGCCATTTCTTCTGGTGTTGCATTCAACCGCTTCCTAATTAGTTCTAATACTTCTGATGTAGGTAAATTGTCAATGCCCTTGATTTTTTGAAAGTTGTCAATCATAGACAAGACTAGTTCTCTATCATTCATCTACTACCACCACATCTACCATGTCGTATAGGTCATTGTATTTGAAAGATTGGTATAGTGCATCTACTAATTCACTACGAACGTAGTTGATGATTTGTTCTTGAGAGCGTGGCTCTAAGACTTCGTCTTCATCACCCCAGTCTTCAAAATGTTCACGTTCGTTTTCAGTGTATCCGTCATCATCCACTTCAAAGTCCCAGATGATTTGTGCTCTGTATATCTTAGGCATTATAACTCTCAATCGCAATCATACTGTCTAACATTTCTATACGTCCTACAATAAGGTCGTGTGTCCAATCATTTAGCATACCCTCAAACTTGTCTAGGTCTGCTTCTATTGCTTTGCGTTCTGCCAATAGGCTTTTTAGTTCACTCATTATCTTCCTGTCTGTATTGGTCTAAATAGATTTGTGCTTGTTCTGCTTCCCATTCATCGTGGGTAGGGCAATAACCCTGATTACCTTCGCAAATGTCGCAGAATGGAGTGCAGTCATAACTGCCATCATGTTTAGGGCAATCAACCTTGTCGCATTCACAATCACTCATTATCTTCATCTTCTTCTAGTTCGTCTAGGTCTTGTAGATGTTCTACATCTATGGAATAGACAGACGAGTATTGTGTGTATTCTTCCCAATGCCAGCCAAGTTCTTCTGCTTCATCTTCGGTTTCACACTCAACTTCGTATTCTAGTTCTACGATTACTTTTACATTGTATAGATTTGCCATAGGGATTTCTCTTTCTGTTAGGATTTTATAATTATAGGGGATACCACTGACATTACCAAAGCATAGCCGCTTGCTCTAACATTTCATCATAAAGTATCTTATTATTGTCAGGTTCAAGAGACATCCACGCTTCTTCACGAATGCCTTTTAGCATTTCAATAAAGGACATTGTTTCAGGGGTGCGTTTCAAGATACCACGTTCTATCCTGTCCCAAAACTCTCTTTCAAGTGCTTCAAGACCCCAAACCTTAAATTGCTTGATTTGGTAGGATTTTAGTTCGTGTGCTTCGGGGTATTTATAGTATTCTTCATCTTCATTCATAAATCCATTATACAGATAACCACTGACAAATGCAATAGTTCTGGGGAAAAATTTACCTGTTCGTAATTAAATATTTATTCTTATCTATCTTACATAACTAAAAATTTTTGCGCACAAAATCCAAGCTTTCGCAAGCAAGGATAATGTGAGCAGTTTTACAACTTGCTCAGGTTGTTTGGTTTAGATGTTTGCTAAAACTAAACTCATTAGGCGGTTTTTCTCTGCGTTGATTACAGGGTCAAAACCAGAAGCAGAAGCGTAAATGCTTTCGCTGTTGCCACCACGAGCAGTTCTATACCAATCCAAGCGTTCTGTTAGAGCATTGTAAGCACCCCAAGCAGTTCCGCTAATGGTGTTGTTGTATTGTCCAACATAGATGTCGTTTAGCAGGTCAATCTTGCTGTCGTGCTTCTTGAATGAACCCTTGCTGTCTTTCTCAGGGGCAGGGTAAGCAAGAGCAACAATCTTATCAAACTGAGCCTTAGTGATTTCAGTTTGGATTAGTTTGTTAGCAAGTTCGCTAAACTCGTCAATGTAAGAGTTAGCAAGACCCAATGCTTCACGAGCAACTGCGATTTTGCCTTCCGCTGTTTGTGTGTGTCTAATCTTGAATGTTTGCTTACTTGCTTTTCTACCCTTGAATGATGATAGAGCAAGGTTTAGCGTGTTAGCACATACAACACGAACAGGTGTGATTGACGCTTGAATAGCAATACTGCCATCGTGAGATGTGTTGATAAGTAGATAGTTGTCTATCTTATCAGCAATGCCATTAGGGTCTAGGGTAATTGAATTAGCCAATGCGATTGAACCAAATACAACTCTACCACCCTTGATTGAACCAGCAGTTTCCCAACGCCCACCACCATCTAGCAAGTTGTCGCCAAATGAAAACAAGTCTTCATTCTGTAAAGGTGTGTAGCGTTCGCCAACAATTCCCAGAATGTCTGTCTGGTCTTTGTTGAATGGATTAGTTCGTGATACAAAAGAATAAGTTTTGTCGCTAGTAAAACCAGCAGGGACAGGGACTTCTTCTAGGCGAACATTCCAATTGTCTAATTTAGCAAGGGATAGCATTTCTGCGGTATTTACTTCATCTTGAAACACAGTTCCTAGATTGTGCCAAGCAGGTTGGCGTAGGCTAGCAAAAGTTGCTTCGCCTGTTGCTTCGTTTATTTCTAATTCGTGAGCCATAGGGGTTCACCTTTCGTTAGTAGTTTTATTTGATACTCAATTATCTCAAATAATCTAGGGTTTGTCAAGGGTTTTCGTAAACTATTTTGATAATCTTTTCCACAAGCTTTTCCACAGGCGGTGCGCAAAAAATTATCCCCTTGCTACTTTCGGGATTTTATTCCAGACTTCAAAAGGGGATAAACCAACAAGAAACGATTGTCTTATCTAGAAAGAGAACCTTTTCAGCAATCGCAGTTGATTATCTGTCTTGTTGGTGTAAGCAGTTTTACAATTTGCTCAGATTACTGGTAGCCATCAGTAGTCCCCCATCTCAATGCCACACCAGCCCAATGAGATTGGAAGCCTTTTAGACACTTGCTCAGGTGTTTTGGCTAACGCAAGTCTAGCGATTTACCCTGACGGAACGGAAGACTAGGGGAAGCCAATGGTTTATAGTAAGTCCATTACTGACGAATAGGTAGAAGCATTTACTTCTTCCTGAGTTGTTAGTTTTAGAACTTTGAGTGTCTTTTCCAACATAGCCAATGGAGTTTCATACTCACGACCAAAATGCTGTTTCTCATTTGGGTTCTGTGGCTTTTTTGGTTGGTCAGGTAAGCCAAGAGCATCAGCATCTATGCTTACATCAACACCACGATAGCCGTAAGAAACACGAATTGGGCTATCATAGTTTTCGCCAATCAACTCAGGGTTATCAGTTAGAACCTTGATTACAGACTTGACTAGGTTTGCTTGGTGAGCCTTTACATCTGCTTCATACTGCTTTACATCAGCAGGGTATGTAGCAAGGGCAGACTTGATACTAGCAATCTTGTCTTCTACAAGAGTGATTAGACTAGCGGTTGGAACTTTTACTGCTAATGAACGAGCCATTATTTATCTTCTTTCTGTTTAGGGTTATGTATAAATTATACAGGATAAAGGGTGATTTTGTCAATAGGTTTGAGCAGTTATTTGTTTAGACATACTCAGGTCTAACCTATTTCTAGGACTTAGTTTAGAACTCTACCTTTGGCAGATGTCCAATGTGGCTTTCCATTTACATCTAAACGCAAACGAATTGAACCATTCTTGTTTTCAACGATTTCCTGAACAATACCAACAAACTTGTTGGTCTTTGTTTCATACTTATCTCCAACTTTGATAGTCATAGATTTACCACTTTCTCTTTTCTTACGAAAAGGCTATTTGTTTATTTATCAACTTTTGCTGATAATCTATTGTCCCACAGATTTAGGGGTTTGTCAAGGGTATTCGTAAAAGATTTCGTAAATGTTATCATTCTGTTATCAAAATCGGTGCGCAGAAAATTGGCAGTCCCAGAGAGAATCGAACTCTCGTTTTCAGGATGAAAACCTGATGTCCTGACCACTAGACGATGGGACCAAGTGAGCCTTTTACTAGACTTGCTCAGGTCTGGTATGTGTATAGTCAGCAGTATTACCTCAATACCCTTTACTTGCTACTGCCTAGTATGTTTTCTCCTTTTATCAAACATACAAACTTTACCCAACTTTACCGCTTGGTGCGAGAGCAGTTTATACACTTGCTCAGGTGTTGTGGCGGTAGCGACTACGCTATTCTTACTCTTTTATCATTGAGAGCCACAGGTTAGGCGGAAAAGAAAGGTTAGAACCGCCTAAGATGAAACATTCCAATCGTCTAACTCCCAATAATCGTGATTTAGATAATCACTTGCGTTGCCAATAAACTCAGTTCTAATACCAACTTCACTAGCAAGGTCATCAGGGTCAAATCCAATTGGAACATTGAAACTTGCTTGAACCTTGAATACAAACTCAACTTCAATGTCTTCTGTTAGTTCAATGCCAAAGATGTCTGCGATAGATTGTGCGAATTCGTTAGTGATTTCACTATCGTTGATACCTTCAACTAAAACTTCTTGTAGTTTTTCTTCATTCTCAACCATTTCAACTGCTCGTTGCCTTGATTGCTCTTTTCTTGTTTCAATGTCTTTTTCCAACTCAGCAATTCTATTTACCAATTCGGTAATCTTACCATTTAGGGCAGTTAGAACAGGGTGGTTGCTTGTTGCGTTTTCTTCCATAATTATCTTCTTTCTTTTGGTGTAGTTCAATTATACAGGCTACCCCCGACATTTAGGGGAAATTTGTGGTGTTTCGTAAATTATGTTATCAATTTGTTATAATTTTTTTGCGCAGCAGGGTAGAGCCTAAGCCCTATCCCACTCAAAACTTTCTATAAAGTTTTTAGCAACTAGCCAAGCACGATACATTAGTTCGTCATCTTTGCCTGTATAGTCCCATTGTAAGAGCCTACCTATTGTGTGTGAGTTTCTGTCCTCTAAGTCTGCTAAGACTATTTTGTATGCTTGTTCTAGTTCCATTAGTTCTCGTCTTTCAGCCATTGTTCGCACTCTTCGCACTCCCACTCTTTATTACCCTGAATAAAGTTGTGGTCATTGCTTTCGAACCATTGAGCATAACTAGGTCTTAGCCACTCGCTTACTCCGTCAAGGTATTCGTAGAAATGCTCGTCAAAGTTATCGTTATCTACAACAACCATACCTTCGCTATCGCCATAACTTCCGTCAAATGCTACATACAACATAGGGTTCTCTCTTTCTTTCGTAAGTCTATTATACAGGCTACCCCAGACATTTTCAAGGGTATCGTAAGGTGTTTCGTAAATTGTTATCTAGCTGTGATTTTTTGCGCAGCCTTTTGCCCACTATTGTAGGAAAAAGACTACTAACGCTATTAGTATTGTTATTGTTATCATTGTTATAGGGTTCATACTCTATTATCTCACGCTTACAGCATTTAGTCAAGTTTATTTTTTGGTGGCACTAAACAAAATGTCATTTCTAGCAAAGATACATTGAGAACATACAGCACAGGCAGAACCAGCAGTTGAAATCATTGGCAACTTTTTATTATTCTCAGGGCAGGGGACAGCAGACTTTTCTTGTTGTTCAGCAAAATCTTTTTTACCAGTAGCAAAATCTTTAGCAAGATACGCTAACTTTACACCATACTTCTTTTTTAGTTCCCACGCTAGTTTAGTGTTAGCACTATCAGCAGAGAAATAAAGTGCTAGGTTAGGAATGTTGATTAGCATTGGCACAGCAAAATCACTTCTAGTATAAACCCAGAATTGAACGCTTGAATGTTTGGTGATTACATCTTTCCACGCCATTACATAAGTTTCATTGAAGAAATCTCCGTCCCAGTGAATACGGAATAGTTTTTCAGCATTACGCTTATCGCAGTCAGCAACAAAGTCAATAATCATCTCGTCAATCAGGTTATACATAGTTAGATAATCAGCATTGACTAATTGTTCATAGTTAGATACTAATACATCTCTAACGCCCTTGAATACTTTTTCTAACTTGCCAGCGTAGCAAATAGTTTCGCATACACTAGTAGCCCCAGGGCAAGAATACGCCTTGCCAGAGGGTAGCCCAAAGGTATTGGCAATAACAGCCTGTTTTCCACCTTTATTTACAAGGTTAGCAACTTTTCTATCTTTAGTTCTAATGAGCATAGTTATCTTTCTTTTAGGGGAAATACTAGTATAGCGTAATCCACTGACATTTACAATAGGCAGCTAAAAATTGCGCAGAAAACTTGGCTTTCGCCAAGCAATCTTTTAGCACATCTCGCATTCGTGGTCTGGAGCATCGTGGTCAAAGTATCTGTTAGAGCAATCAACACACATACCTAATTCTTCAGCGTGTATGTCTGCCTTTACTTTATCTCCACATTTTTCGCAGGGTAGCATTTTCTCAAAATCAAAATCAAAATAAGCACCCATAGGTTCATCGTGGCTCCACCTTGTAGCAGTTAGTGTTTTAGTTGGAATGTCTAACTTCCACTCAATACGGAAATCATCACCAAAAGCCAAGATACTATCCAAGCCAAGTGTATCTGTTCTAGCAACACCTTCCAAGTTTTGCCAAGTCATTCTTCTACCCTTGACAAGTATGTCATCATCTTCGGTAATACCATTCAGCACATACCATTCGTTTAGCAGGTGGAATACGTCTTCTTTCTGCCATTCATAGCAATTGCCATCGCAATACTCAGCAGGGACATACTCGTCTAACTCGTCATCAAAATAATTACACTGGCAATCAGTATCTACTTTTACAATCATTACTTCGTTGTTTAGTTCCATAGGGGTTTTCCTTTCTTGATAATCTTATTATAGGGGATACCACTGACATTCAGGGTATTTAGGGAGCGTTTCTTAATTATCGTAACCAGGATGTTATAAAAAATTTTGCGCAGCCCGAAGGCTACCTTTACAGGTAATCAAAAACATCACCATCAAAGCGTTCTGTTTCTAACTGTTCCATTAGGTCCCAGATTTCTAACTCTCCAGCGTGATACTGGTCAAATAGTTCTTGGATGTAGTTGTCTTCCATTTAGTTCCTTTCTTGATTATCTTTATTATAGTGGCTACCCCTGACATTTCTGGAATAACTTCTACCGAACCATTGTCCGTCATAGGTTTTGTCAATGATGTCAAACTCTTTACCCTGAGTTTTTAGATACTCAATAAAGTTTGGTGCCTCAACATCTTCTTCAAGATAGATTGTGTTTCCGTTGATGAAACCGAAACCTGTTGCGTAGTTCTTTGCCTCTGGGAATGTGTTTAGATTTACCTCTAGCCATCCGTGGCTGTCATCGTGAATAAAGTTGAATGTTGTCATTAGATACCTTCCTCGATTACCTTATAGAATAGTTTATCAACAACCGCTGACATGTGGCAAGGGTCGCATAGAATTAGTTCGCCTTCTATTAGTTCGCAACCACAATAGAAACATGATTCCATAGTTTTTTGCCTTTCTTGTTTATCTAATTATACTTTGAACCACTGACATTTAGTATTCATCGCATTCTCGTGCCATTATGTCTTCGCAGTTGTGGCATACCTGCATTTGCATGAAGCAATCTTCTTCGCCACAATCGCAGGGAACCCACTCTAAGTCATCTTCATTACAATCACGCATTTAGCACACTCTCCACAACATAGTCATCTAACTCAAAGTATTTGATTAGGTCTATCGCTGGCACTCCGTCATCACCATTGGTTAGTTCTGGCAGGGTATTTAGAGAAACCAACTGTTCAGGTTCTCCACCATTTACAAAGTCAAGGGTAAAGATAAGTTCATCTGCCAACTCCATAACATCTAACCTATTACCAAAGGTTCTACGGATACCCTTGCCAATAAGTATTTGATAGATTTGTTCTTGTAAAGGCAACATTTCTATTTCTCTAAGAATTACCCTGTGTTCTTTTTTCGCCATTAGTTATACTCCTTTATAGCGTTAGTTTTGATAGCCTTGCGTGTGCGAAGTCTATTTGGTCTGTTGTCGTGAGTGCCACTAGCGTTAGACTTACGGATTTCACGCATAGCGATAATGTAAGCCTTGTTTTCAGTGCCTTTGTGTTTGCCATTTCTTTTCATACTAAGATTATACAGGATACCACTGACATTTGCAATAGTTTTATCCAAAATTTTGCGCAGAAAATTGCCACCCCGAAGGGTAGCAACAAAACCTAGAATGGTTTTAGGTGTTTGATAGTGTCTGCCTGTTCTTTTATAAACTTCATACACTTATCAAGTTCTATTGCCTGAATGAGTAGCCAAGCGATTAGTGGAATGTATCCCAACATTAGTAAAATTGTGATGTCCATTAGTTTTCACCCCAGCAAGCCTTAGCAAACTTACTGACAATAAATCTCTCATTGTCATTTTGGAACATCTCAATAAAATCACTAACTAGGTTCTCAAAAATCTGCTCACCTTCCAAACCTAACGCTAATAAACTTTCTCTGCTATCTGCGAGAATGTTGGCAGTTTCTACATAGTCCTTGCGTGTCATCATTAGGCGTTGTCCTTATCTGCGATAGTAATTAGTTTTGTGATTAGTTCTTGGCGTTCAGCAGGGGTTAGTTCTAAGCCAATTTCAGTTGAGTATCTTGTTCCTGTTTCGGTGTGATTTAGCACTTCTATTCTTAGAACAGCCAAATCCTTATCTCCAAAAGTGAAGCCACCAAAGTTGTATCTCTTGTTTTCCATTATTTTTTCCTTTTCGTTTCGTGTTATTTTATTATAGACCTAACCACTGACATTTACTCGTCAGCGTATTTTAGTCTAGGGTCTAGTAGGTCAGGGGCAAGGGTAGAGATAAGAGTAATTAGATTAGCAATTCTAACCAATCTAGGGTCTTGTTCCTCGTCAGGTAGTTCAGGGTAATAACCCACAGCGATACCTGTATCGTTGTATTCTGCCTCAATTTCGTTCATTAGGGCAGTTAGTTCTTGTGATAGTTGTTCCATTAGTGTCCTTTGTTTGATAGATTTATTATACAGGCTACCACTGACATTTAATCTAGGTAGTCTGCCCATTCGTCTAGGTCTTCGCCTAGATAAACAAGTGTTTCTTTATTTAGTGGCATTATGCCCTTGTAATCTCCACAAGCAGAGCAGTGCTCGTAGTTGGTGAAATACATACAAAATACGCAAATGTTCATAGTTTTTTCCTTTCTTGATAATACCATTATAAAGGATACCACTGACATTGGCGATTTGTCAAGGGTTTTCTTAAAATTATCGTAAATCAAATCGGGGCGCAGATTTTTGCGCACCCAAAGGGGCTGCCTTAGCAGTCCCCAAAGAGTTCGCCTTCTACGCAAGACCAATCGTCTTCATACTCGTAGTCTTCGTTCATTAGTTGCTCTCGCTTTCTTGTGCCATTTTTTCTGTGTATTCTAAAATTTCTTTTCTTTGCTTTTCGGTAAGCCTACCCCAAGCCAAACCAAAAGCGTATGCTACAGGGTTGAGTGTGGCAAGGTCATTGTTTGACTTCCTGATGTTTTCTAAAACCTGACCTGAAGCGTAAATAAGTGATGACATACTTTTTCCTTTCTTGATAAAATAATTATACAACTGACCACTGACATCGGGAAAAAATCAGGGAACACCGTAATTGACTTCTTAAATGCGTTGAGCTGGTAGGGGCGGCGCACAAAAAAACTGCGCAAATTTTTGGGGTATAGCAAAAATACTACACCCAAAAAACTAACTGATAAAAAAGATTGCTAGCAATACCACACTAGTTAGAAGCAAAAAAGTTATCATTCTTCGTCTTCCTGTTCTTGCAAGAAATCTGCAAATTCATCAACGGAAATTGAATAAAGTATTGGGTCGCAGTTTGCAAGAATTTGTGAAGCGTAGAAATCTGAGTATCCAATTTTATAAGGTGGATAAGTTTCATCCAGCATTTCATCGTGCATTTCTTCTAATTCTTCTTGAGTGTATTTTTCTCTAATGTCCATTTAGAATTTTCCTTCCGCTTGTGCTAATGCTCCTGCTACATAGGCAAAATTGAAAACTCGTTCCAATACTTCCTTGCTGGTGTCCTTGTATAGTGTTTCGCCAAATTGGGCATACCACTCTTGGAACGCTTCACTTCTTAGTTCATCAAATTTTTCCATTAGTTTCCTTTTCTTTTTGTTAGTCTAATTATACTTGCCACCACTGACATTAGAAAGCGACTAAATGTCGCAACCAATTTCAGGGTGTTCAGCGGTGTTTTCTACTTCCGCACCACATCTGGCACATTCGAAAGTTTCCATTATTTGTTCTCCATTTCATTTATAGTTTTGATAATTTGTTGCCAAGCCTTGTCGCTAATGTGAGCGAACAATAAACCTGATAAGTAAGCGGTTGGTTGCGAACCTGCAATTCCGTCTTTTTGCTGTAAAGCGTGAATTGCTTGGATAAGGGTTGCATTCTTTTCTAATTTCATTTTATTTTCCATTTCTTTTGATAAGTAAATTATAAGGGGAACCACTGACACGCTTAGGGTTTATGAACCTTAGCGTCTGGGTGTTCTGCCAAAAAACTAAGTATGTCTAGTTGGTGAATTGCTGAGATAACCTGCTGTCCGTTTAGGTTGTAGATAAATAGGGTGTATCGCTTCATTGGGTTCTTGTGTAATTTCATTCATTAGCCTTTCTTGCTATGTTCTAATTATAGGGGTAGCCACTGACATTTAGGCGGATAAACACACCTTTTTACCAATTATAACAATTTTGTTATAAAAAACTTTCGGGCGTGTCGCAGCTTATCCACAGAGTTATCCACAGGGGGTGCGCAAAATTTTTGGCGTTAGCAAAATTATTTTTACTAACACACAAATTATTTTTTTTACTAAATTATTTTTTAGCATTAGTATTTTTTTTACTAACACTAAAAAATTATTTTAGCGATACTCTGCTCGCCACGAATGAGCAAGCAAAGGGCGATAACGCAACACGCATTCCATTTTTAGAAACGCAAGAAAATTAGTTTCACTTTCCCAAAGTCGCATAGATGTTTGGAATTCTGGAACATTCATTTCACGCAGTTCTGCTAATACTGATTTGACTTTATCAAACTCAGCCATAGCCCACTTATCGCAGGTTACGGAATAAGTTCTTCCGTTTTTATCAATAGCAAATTCATCATTAGAGTTATCATAGTTGAGATAGACATCACTAAGGTTGATTAGTAAGTTATGAACATTTTTGGATAAGTCAAAATTACTTAGACCCTGAGCAACCCATTCACGATAAATTGCTAAGTATTCGCTAACGCTCAGTAGTTCCTGAGTTTGTTTGTAGTTTTTTATTTCCATTTATTTATTTCCTATTCTTTTAGAGATTGTTTATTTTTTTGTAGAGTGCCATAAGTTCATCAAACTCACTTTCCAGCATTGTATCACTTTCAGCAATACGCATAAGTTCTTTGTATCTAAGTTTCATTTCCAATAGTGTCATTTTTGACCTTTCTTTTATCTATTATTATCTAATCATAGACCACTGACATCTACCCCTGTTTTTAGGGGCGTGTCGTGTTTCTGTTATCAAATTGTTATACAAGCGTGTTCGCTTGCTAACTTGGCAAATTCGTCATCAGTTTCAAAACTGATTTCAACGCCACATTCGCAACATTCAGCAACTAGCATTTTTGTCCTTTCTTTGAACTATAAATAGCCTATACCTAACCACTGACATTTACCCCTGCGACACGCCGAGAAATCGCAATTGTGGATAAGAATTAACCTAGTAAATTTTGTGCGCAAATTTTTGGGGTAGAAAAAATCTACCACCAAAAACTTTTTTACTTTTTGCGTGAGCGAATTATGAACACTATCGCCAGAATAAACGCTAGAATAAAAAACTGAACGCTTACAAAACCCCAGATACCAGATTGGACTTTATCGCTAGCGTCATCAGTGAAAATTGCCAAGTAGTTTAGCGTATCACTTATGAAGTATGAAAAAATACCTGCCATTAGTGATGCCATTACTAAACCAATTCTTAGAAAATTCTTTTCCATTTACTTATTTCCCTTCTTTACAATTTTATCATAGTGAGAGTTGATTAGTTGCTGTTTGATTTCAGCAAGTTGGATTTTCCAATCTTCCATTTATTTATCCTTTTCTTTTGATAGTTTGATTATACAGGGGACTACTGACATTTACTCTGCCAGCAATCTCTCTACTTCTGCTTTTAGTGAAGCAAGGGCATTAGCAATCATTTTTGACGCTGTTTCATTAGCCCAAGCGTCATAGTCATCACCTTCTAGGCGATAATTTACTAACTGAGTTTTTCCGTCAAAACATTTTTCTTTTATGTCAAACCTAAAATAGTTGGCATCACCTTTATAGATAGCCTTACACTTTGGACACTCAGCAACATACATTTCTTTTTTCATTATTTCTCATTTCTTTATTTACAAAACTTTTAGGAACTTATTTGCTAGGCTCACCGATTTCTCGTTTATTTGCTAGGCTCATTTCCTACTATCTATACAGTATCACCCACCACTGACATTTACCCCCAAAAAACGCCTATTTTTAGGGGTGTGTCGCTTATTGTTATCATTCTGTTATAAATCGGTGCGCAAAAAATTGGGGGTATAGCAATTATGCTACACCCACCAATCTATCTAAATAACATATCTACAATGCTATAACCAGCAACGCAACCCATTACACTACCCCAATGTATTTGAGATATAAAAGACCACGCTGTTATTAGGAATAACCCTAGACCTGTAAAAATAAAAGGTTTAGTCATTCTTTTTATCTTTATCCCTGAATACCATATATGCGATTGCTAAAAGTAAAATAGTTTCTACACCCATTATTGACATCTACACTTTCTAACAGTTATTTTGTTATTTGATACTGATACACTTGCGATACTGCTACACTTAGAACAAGCAAACGCTTTTATGTGTGGCATTACCATAGGGACTACTGCTTTACGAACACGAACAGCAGTATTAGCAACAGCAACGATAAGACTAACCACAATTATTCACCTTTTCTTTCTGCTACTCTACCAAACACCTCAAAGGTGAATTCTTTGTTAGTGTTTCTTTTAGTGGCATCAATTATTTCCTGAGCCTTTTCCCAACTGTGAACCTCATAGATAGGGGCTACGCCTGTTTCTACATCTGTGATGATTAGTGAATAAATCATTTATTACCTTTCTTTGTTTGTTTTATTATTATACAGTGAACCACTGACATTAGTTTACTTCAGGGCAACCGTATTCAGTGTGGCAAATCTCACATACAGGTTCGCCACATTCAGCACAGTCCTGATGCTCAGTTATGTTGTCGCAAATCTCACAAGCGTGGAGAGTAAAAATCCAGTATTCTGTTTCCATTAGTTTTACCTTTCTTTCTATACTTTTACATTACACCTAACCACTGACAAATACAAGGGAAAAACACCCCTAGCGTGTAGTTGTTATCAAACTGTTATTTTTTGCGCATTATCAGGGTAACGTGTAGTATGTGTGCTCACTATTATCAGGGTAGCGTATAGTGTCTTTACCTGTATCATACATCTTTACAAAATATTCAGATTTCTACAAATCTCAATT
>OGWI01000029.1_pt1 | contig 16824 bp, 7 predicted proteins | sample 1576021 | NCBI WGS metagenome assembly OGWI01 (sample SAMN07581557, study PRJEB24739) | freshwater metagenome | place: Singapore | collected 2015-04
GTTTCCCAGTCACGATATTGGGGGTGCTGGCAATAATACTAAAGTACACCTAACAATGGCTGGTGCAGTATTAACAATTCCTACAGTAAATGCTGAAAGTGTAATTACAACTACCGTAAACTTTACTGCTCAAGGTACTGATAGCAATAAGTTTGATATTCTACAAAATAATGAAATAATGATTAAGTATTTTGCTTAATAGTCTTTAAAAACCGGAGCCATGAAAGTGGCTCCACCAACTTAATAGATATATGACACAACTAAGTTTAAAAACCCTACTTGTTCCTTCAAAAGCAGTTGAAGTAGAATTTCCTGGTATGCCAGGATTTTTAGTAAACGTTGCATTTTTAAGTCGCGAAACACTTATTAATGTTCGCAAAAAAGCAACTAAAACTACATTTAAAAATCGTCAGCCACAAGAAGAATTGGATGACGAATTATTTTTACAGCTATATGTTGAAAATGCTGTAAAAGGTTGGACCGGCTTAAAGATTAAGTATCTTGAGCAACTAGCGCCTGTTGACGTTAGTCACCTAGACCCAGAAGACGAACTAACCTACAGCGCAGAAAACGCACTGTACTTAATGAAAAATAGCGCTAACTTTGACAGCTTTATTAGTGAGCAGGTAAGTGACCTGGGAAACTTTTCCAAGAACAAATAGGCTTAGTTGAACAACAACTAAAAAATTATTTTGAAAATCAACTAGCTGGTGGTATGACCAAAGAAATGTACTTAACTATGTGCCAACAGTTAGGTAATGAACCAGAACTTAATGAAATACCCGTTGAAGTCGAAGACCTACCACTAGAAGCACAGCAAGCACTACTAGCCTATCGTATGCTTCGTGATGAGTGGGAAGGATTTAACGGTTTATACTTAGGCAAAAGCTTAGTTGGTTTAAGTGAGATATTAGACTTTATTGAATGTGATGATCCACAAGATAGAAAATTAATAGTTACACTTATACAAACTATAGATGTTATACGTGGTAACTTAATAAACGAAAAACATAAAAAGCCCGCTAAATAATGAATTTTGCGGGCTTTTTTATTGCGTAAAATTTTTTATGTTGACATTCTTGCGCCCTTATGTTATAATTGGTTTAAATTTACCAAAAGTCTGTGGACTTTAACCTAAATACCTGGAGCAAACATGGCAGGTAATAAAATAGAAATTGATTTAAGTGTAGAAGATAAAAGTGGTACACTTAAAAAACGCATTAATGAAGCCAAAGAGCTCAATAAAGAACTAGATCGTGCCGGTAAAAATATTGGAGGCACTGCTACGCCTACTGGTACTAAAACTGGTGCACAAGCTATGCGAGCTAGTTATGGTGGTCCAGCACAAAGAATGTCAGAGGACTCTAGTGTTGGTTTACAGCGTACTACTGTAACTACAGGTTTTCAGCGTACAGGACAACAAGCCAGTAGACAAGCAGCTTATAGTCCTACTCAAAATGAAATAGAGGACTATACTACTGCTGGTGGTGTTACTGGTCGCGGTGGTGCTAGTGCTAGAGATTTTGCTAATGAAGCACAGGGTTTAGGTGGTTTAGTTAGATTGTATGCAACTTATGCTGCCAATGTATTTGCAGTTAGTGCTGCATTTAATGCACTACGTGATGCCATGAGCACAGATATGTTGCTTAAAGGTTTAGACGAATTAGGTAGTAGATCAGGTGTAGCTCTAGGAGGTTTAGCCAAGCAGTTTGCAGCTACTACTGATGGTGCTATAAGTTTACGAACATCTGCTGAAATAACAGCAAAAGCTATTAGCAGTGGAATGAGCCCAGAACAATTACTAGAGCTAGGCAAGGTAGCAAAAGGAGCCAGTCAAGCTTTGGGCGTAAACATGGAAGATGCCGTTAGTAGACTAACTCGTGGTATAGTAAAACTAGAGCCTGAATTATTAGATGAATTGGGTTTATTTACTAAAACTGGTAAAGCCGCAGAAGAATATGCTAGAATGGTAGGTAAAAGTGAAAGTCAACTAAGCGATTTTGAACGTCGTCAAGCTTTTGCCAATGCTGTGTTAAAAGAAGGCAAAGATAAGTTTGGGGAAATAGCACTAGCAGGTAATCCATTTGATCAATTATTGTCTAGCCTAAAGAATGTAGCGCAAGATATACTAAGTGTAGTAACTAAAATAGTTGGACCAGTTGCAAAATTTTTAGCAGAAAATACAGAATTAATTGGACTAGGAATTGCAGCAGCTGTTGCAAAAATTACTACGCAAGCAATACCCGTACTAGGGCAGTGGCAAAATACACTAGCTAAAACTGCAGCAGCAGCTAAAGAGCACTCTGCTAAAATGAATATAGAATTTGCTGCTAACTTATGGAATCAGCGCGAAGCACAATCTAAACCCTTACAAGATTTAACTAAACGAATACATGATCAAGCTACTATGCTTGGTCAAGCCTATGCTGATGGTTTTAAGAACATAACGCCAGAACAGCGAAAAGCAATGGAGAAGGGGTTAAATGATCTAATACGCGAACGAGAAACTATATTAGAGAATATAGAAAACAGAGCAGAATTTAGACGAGAAGGTGCTCGTGGAATAAACGCTAGAGTAGCAGCTGCAAGATCAGCACAACTAGATCTATTACAACAAGTGCCACAACTAGTTGGCGAAAAGGGCATGCGCGCCGGATTAGCAGAATTTTATTCTAAAGCTAATGCCGATGAAGATATAAAACGAGTAAATAGATTCGGCACAGTAGTAAAAGGAACACTAGTAGGTGTTGCAGCTCAAGCAGCTATAGTAGGTAGAGCTATTGGCTCATTTTTACCTATACTACAAATTGCTGGCGTAGCCTTTTATGCACTAGATGCTATATTTAGTACTAATAGTAAAGCAGTTAGAGAACTAGATGGTGCTATTGGTAGTCTTGAAGAAAACACTAAAACTGCTAAAAATACCATGGAAAAATTCATGGGTGTTATGAGTGGAGAAGCCATAGTAGCCATATCAAATAATTTTAGTGGTATGACTAAGAGTATTGGAGATACTGCTAAAGCATTAAAAGAATTTGATAAAACGAGCAGTGGTTTTGACAAGTTTATGGAATACTATAAAGGTAATCCAATGATAAGCGGTGCTACGGGGGCAGCAACAGGTGCTTTAATAGGCTCCGCAATACCACTTATAGGTACTGTAGCAGGAGCAGCTGTTGGAGGATTAGCTGGTGTTGCTTATGGTGCTGCTACTAAACAAGAAAGAACTAAAGCTGCTGAAGGTGTTGCTGATATAATTGTTCAAAGTATAAAATCTGCCCCAGAGGGAGATATACGAGACAGTCTTGCTAATAAACTGTCTAAAGCTCTAGGCACGGCAAAATTAGATAAAAAAGCTATTGTAGCAGCATTAGAAGGTTCTGAAGATTTAGGCAGCTTACTTGACAAAATTAGAGATACTTTTGCTATTACAGATAGTATACTAGAGCGTTCAAAAATACTTGTAAAAAATGTAGAAGAAAGTACTAAAAAACAAGAACAAAGTTATTTAAATCTTGCCAATAGCGTTAGAGATAATAGTCCATTAACAGTATTTTTAATGGACACATTAAATCGCACACAAAGTTTAAGTGCCGCATTTGGAGACGTACTAGCCGCAAGAGCGGGATTAGAAAGCTTATCTAAAACCGGCCCTGCATTAGTAGGTTTAACTGGTGATGACTTAATGAACATGCAACAGATTATTAGCGACTATGACATTATTATCTTAAAAGAAAAAGACTTAACCAAAGAGATTAAAAAGCGTAAAGATGAGTTCTCAAAAGTAGAAGGCGCGCGTGGCAAAAGTTTTGATGAATATGCCAAAAACTTTGATACAAAACTAAAGATTGGTAAACCAATAGCTGCAGATATAGAATTTGAAGCTATTAGAAACCAAGAGAAAGCATTAAAAGATTTTGAGATAAAAATACAAGAATTAAGTAATCAAGCCGCTGATATTGCTCAAAAAACTGTTGCCATTACAATGGACAAAATGATGTATGCTCATGAGTTGATGATGAAGAAAACAGCTCTAGAAGCATCTAGATCAATGTTATCACTATCCGGCCAAACCGTTACTAGTGTAGATCTAGAAACAAAATTAAACAAAGAAATTATAAAAACAGAAATGGATCTTATTAATGTAAACAGAGATCTAGTCATGCAATTAGAGTTAAATAGAATTTCAACTGAGCAATTAAAAGATACACAATTATTGTTGTATTATAAAGAGCGAGAGCGAGATACAAAATTAGATCCACAAGAAAGATTACTTGTAACAAAACAAATTGAGGGAATTACTAAAAAGCTAGGCACATACGGTAAAGTAGCTGTAGGATCTGCTGAAGGTATGAATACTACTTCTACAAGAGACGTGAGTGCAGAAGATTTAACAAAACTAATAAACTTAGGTGACCCTAAAAAGCTACAAGCTTTTATTAATGAAACTGGTGCTACTGCTTATCAATCGTTAATGCCTATATTAATGAAAGCTGCTGCGGATAGGCAAGCTATGGGGTTAAAATTATCAGTAGAAGATGTAAAAAATATCGTTAAAAGAGAACAAGTACGTCTTGAAGAAATAGCTAAAGACTCGGACAGTAGTATTAAAAAGTTAAATGCTAGCATGAGTAGCTATAGTCAAGCACTTGGTGGTGGCTTTGGTCAAATGCTCAGTAATTTCGCCACAGATGCTAGAGATAAATTAGATGTACAAAAAATAGAAGACCAAATAGATGTACAAAGAAAATTATTAGAAAGTCCTAAAGCTAGTGCTGAGGCAAAAGCTGCAGCACAAGCAGATATTGATAGGTTAAATAATGCAAAAAATAGATTAACTAGTGAGCAAAACTTAAATAAATCTTTACGAGATCAAAATGCTCAAATACAAATAGCAGTAGACTTAACCAAGGCATTAGCAGATGCTCAGGCTGCTGCTTTTGAATCGCGTATAAGATTAATTAATACTGGTACTTCTGTAGGTATGCAAGCAGCGGAACAGTTACGACAACAAGCATTTGCCGCAAGACAAGCTGGTGATATACAGGCCCAAGCTTTGGCAACCGCCCCACTACGTGGAGATATAGCCGCACTAGAAGCACAGCAAGACGAAGGCCGTCTTAGTGCAGCTGATGCAGCTAGACTCAAAATACTAAAAGACACTATAGAAGTATTTGATAGACTACAGCAAAGCAGACGTAGTGCTGCACAAATTGCAGAGGGTACAACTCAACAACTAGCTGCAGCTGATATAGAACTTAAGAAATATGATGAGCAAATATTAAAAGAACGTAATTTACGAGAATTACAAACTACTCGTCAAGAAGCAGCACTACAATTTGCTGGCGAAGATTTGCAGCGTAGCAATCAACGTATGCAAATAATGGGTCAACTAGGATTATTAACTAGCGAAGACCTACGAAAAGCAGATTTAGTTAGACAAAGCGAAGAATTAAGGCTAAAGTTAGAGTATACTAGATTAACTACTAAACAAGCTATAACACGTGCCGAAGAAGATTATCAGCGAGTACTTAAACAAGAAGAGTCCAGAGCCGGAGGCGGCCCATTAGATGCTGCAGGACAAGCGGCAGTAGCGCAAGCACGAGCAACAAGAGATCAAACACAAACACTAGCTCAGGATAGATTAGCTTTTGCTGAACAAGGTGCTGAAGCTACTCAGCGATTTATTGGTGAGCAAACTAAACTAAGCGATTTTATGATTAAAACTGCTGGTGTAGTTAAAGGCTCTTTTGGTCAAATGGCTGATGCTATAGTTAATTTTGCCAGAACTGGTAAATTAAATTTTAAAGATTTAATTAATGATATGCTTGCAAGTCTATTAAGACTAGAGCTAAATAGACAAATGGAAGTATTACATAAAATGCTATTTCCTAGTGCAACTAGTGCTGCAGCAGGTTCTACAAATTTAGGCAGCTTTGTAGTCAGCGGAATAAAATCGCTGTTTGGCATGGCACCAACACCAAGTGCTATGGGTAATGCCTATAGCACTACAGGTATGATGCGCTATGCCTTAGGAGGTATTCCTGGTTATGCTAAAGGCGGTACTTTTACTAATCAAATAGTAAATCAACCTACCTTATTTAAGGCAGCTAATGGCTTGGGAGTAATGGGTGAAGCAGGACCAGAAGCTATTATGCCACTTAAACGCGATGCTGCTGGCAGGTTAGGTGTTAGTGGCGGAGGTGGTGGAGAAGTTAATGTTGTAGTTAATAATTACGGTAAAGAACGTGCTGAGGTTAAGGAAAGTACGGATGGTCGCGGAAATCGTCGCATAGAGGTCGTAGTTGGTGATATGGTGGCAGGTGAAATGACCAGAGTAGGCAGCTCACTACAACAAACATTTACTAATACTTATGGAATAGGTATGCCGCCAGGCAGGAGATAAAGATGACAATACCAAGTTGGCCTATAGCGCCTTTTCCACAAACACCACAGCGTGGCTATCAAGAAACTGTAGGAATTAATATTGTTCGTTCTGCTATGGACGCAGGTCCTGCCAAACAACGCCTACGTGGCAAACGTCCTAGCTCTATGGCATTAAAGTTTTTAATGACAAAAGATGAAGTAGCTATACTAGAAACTTTTATACAAACAATTATTTATGGTGTTAGAAGATTTACTTTTACACACCCCAGAACAAAAGCTATAGTAGAGTGTAGACTTATTCCGCAAGGTGAAGGACAATTTTTTACAATTGATTATGTTGCACCAGATTATTATCACGTTAATTTACAACTAGAAGTATTGCCATGACAAGACTAAATACCTTATCTGCTGCAGCTATTAAAGCTATGTTTTCCTCAGAAACAGAGGAACAACTAATTATGCTTATTACTATACATGATCCTGACCCTAGTGGTCAAGATTATCCAATAAGATTGGCAGATGGGTTTACTGGACGCCTTACAGGAACTACAGCAAGTTGGACAGCACAAGAATTAGAAACTAAAGAAGGCTATACAACAGATACAGATGTAATATACGGAGTTACTAGAACGGTTAGTGGTGTAACACAAGAATTTGTATTTTTACCTATGCAAATTAATTTACCTCCAGAACAAGAAACTGGAGTAGGTAGCATTAATATAACAATAAATTATGTTACACCACAAGCGATTGTATTAATTAGAAAATATTTAACAGAGCCAGTAAAAGTAACTATAGAATTAGTATTAGCTAGTAGCCCCGGCACCACTGAAGTACTTTTTGATAATTTTTGGATTACTAGTGCTACTTACAACACACAATCCATAACCCTTCAATTAGATATGGTTAGTTTAAGCAGAGAACCTTTTCCTAGTTTTAATTTTACACCTACTTATTTTCCGGGACTTTTCTAATGAATTATAATAGTTATATTGGATTACCCTATAAAGAAAATGGTAGGGATACAACTGGAATAGATTGTTGGGGTCTTGCCAGATTATTTTATAAAAATGAACTGGGCATAGAGCTACCAAGTTATATCGAATTATATAGTGGTAGTAATGATCCAAGATTACCACAAACTATAAATTACTATAAAGATAATTGGACAAAAGTAGAATCTCCTAAATCAGGAGATTTATGCTTATTTAATATATTAGGCGAGCCTAGTCATGTTGGCGTTTATATAGGCGAAGGTAAGTTTTTGCACAGTCGCGATGGTAAGGACAGTGTAATAGATCGACTAGATAGCCCACAGTGGTTTCGTAGACTTGAAGGATTTTATAGGTATACAGAAAAATTTAGTTTACTACCTATAACAGGTATGCCTAATCCACTTGAGTGGAATAGTTTTGTTGAATTTGCTCAACCTGGAGCAAATGCACAAGGTTTTGCTGACTATCTAACAGCAAAATATAAGCTCAGTGAAGGGTTTAAGAAACGTCTTATATTAATGGTAGATGGTGTTCCTGTACCACAAGATCACTGGAATAATACCTACTTTACAGAAAATAGTGTTGTTAACTATAAAGTAGTTGCACAAGGTAGAAGTGCTGCAGGCAGAATGCTTGCTTTTTTTGCAGTTGTTGCAGTCGCCGCTATACTTGGGCCAGAAATAGCGCCTTATATTGCCGAAGCTACTGGTTCGGCATTTGTAGCAGGTACAGAAGGATTTATTTATACTTTTGGTACGGCACAAGGCTGGGCTACTGCAACTACCTTGGCTATACAATTTGCTGGCATGGCACTAATTAATGCAGCATTTCCTATACGTCCACCAAAAGATCCTGGACAAGGATTACCAACCAATATGTTTAGCGGTCAACAAAATCAGGCTAATCCTTTTGGAGCAATACCTGTAGTACTTGGTCGTAATAGAGTAACTGGATTATTGGGGGCAGCACCTTATATAGAAACACTAGAACGTACTAGTAAATTACACTTATTAATTATTTGGGGGTTTGGCCCGCTACAGGTAGATAGAAGTACTCTGTCTATTGGTAGTACACCAATTTCACAAGTTATAGACGAACAAATCAATCCTAGTGAGGTAGCATACACACTAGAAGGTAGTAATACGGAAACTACTGCAGAAACAAAACAATTTAATAGTTATTATCCCACAGACTTACAACAACAACCTTCAAGTCCAGTAGAATTAGTAAATGATAGTAGTGGTAATCCTTGGAAGTGGATTACTTTTACGCAGCCAGCTACTAGTATTAAAGTAGCGCTTAGTTTTCCAGATGGATTACGTAAAATAAATCGTAAAACGGGAGACACTGCTGGCGTAGATGTAGATATACAAATTGCAATATTTAAGAGCCAATATGGTACAGCATCAACACTAACTACTACTAGTTCCCCACCTAGTGAAAATAAGCCTGCTTTTGTTATACCAGCAATAACAACTATTGATTTAGGATCTATAGATAAAGAATGGATAGCTGAAGATGGTAGCGGCTACAATTTATACAGAAAAACTATATTAGCCATACAACCAAATGGATCAGTAAAAGCTTTTTATGGCGGTATTAGTCATCAAATAGGTGTAGATGCTATAGATGCACTAGCTTTGCATTATTATAAAGGTAGTTATACTTGGATAACAGAAGGTAGTGGTGACGGTGAATATCAAGTTCAAGTACCTGTAGATAGAACTGGTTTTAAGTGGGAACCAACAGTACCTACTAATTGTTTTAAATTACTAAGCGTAATACAAAATGGTAGCGGTATAATAACTACGGGTATTGGACAACCAGTTGATTTAGTTAGTTCAAATGGCAGCCATTTCTCAGTGTCAGCTCCCGGAGCTCCAACTCCTTGGTATATTATAAGTGGTACAACAGTAACTGTACCTAAAGCTACAATAACAAGTAATATAAGTCCATATGAAGTAAATAGAGTAATATTTAGTAGTGCCGCCGGTGTTTATAGTGGTGTAAGTACTTTTGTAGGTAACGTTATTAAAGTTACTAGTAATCAATGGACAAATCAGTTTTTAAAAGAGCATGCAGTTTGGCAAGATAATGGTAGTAGTGGTGTATCTACACTAGATACCATAACACTAGAAAGAAGTGGTGTTGTTTTTCCATATACAGGTTATTATACAGTAGATTTTTCTGCTGATAATTGGGGTACGTTTTATTTAAATAATGAAGAAAAAATAAAAAGTAGTGGTACCTGGGATACAAATTTAGATGCAATTAGTAGTCCTAGTAACTCAATACGTACACAATTATATGTAACTGAAGGTACTTACACCGTTAAAGTGGTTGGTAATAATAGACAACAAGACGATGAACTCGGTTTAAGTCCTACTAATAGTAATAGAGGTATAGCATTAAAAATTAGTTGGATATGGGACCAAGAATTTAATGTAAACCCGTATGCAGATAATCAAGGCTTAAAACTACGGGACGTAAATGAAAAAGACGGTATAAATAAAATAGTAGAATTTAAAGATTTAGAAAGGGCTACTTATACAGTTGGAGTTCGTAGATTAACTAGTAGCGTATCAGATGATGGAGACTGGACTAGAGTTTGGCGTAGTTATTTACACTTAGTAACTGCATATGACAGTGAAACTAATCCTCCAATAAAACTACTACCAACTAGAACCTGGAATAATTATTATACTAGTACTAGTTACAATGCAATAACTGATCATAGACGATTAGCAAGAACAGCTATAGTTGTACAGAGCACTAATAAGGTTAATGGTACTATTGAAGGAATTAATGCTATGGTAACTACAAAAGCATTAACCTGGAATACTAGTACTCAATCTTGGGGAACCGAATTAATAGCTACAAATAATCCGGCTAGTTTATTTAGATATGTACTTCAACATACAGCTAATACTTTTCCTGTAAGCGATATTGAGTTAGATCTACCTACACTAGGATCTTGGTACGAATTTTGTGATAGTACAGATGCTGTAACAGGTAGGCCCAAGTTAGCTTATAACAGTATTATATCAAGCACACAAAGTTTAATGGAAGTATTAAAAGATATTTGTGCAGCAGGAATGGCTAGTCCTACGTTTGTTAATGGTAAATGGAGTGTGGTAATTGACAGGGCAAGGCCAAATATTATACAACACTTTACACCACAAAACAGTTGGGGATTTGAAAGTACAAAATTATTGGTAAAAATACCGCATGCCTTTAGAATAAGCTATGCAGATGAAGCAAATGCTTATCAGATAAATGAAGAATTAGTGTATGACTGGGGCTATGACAAAGATACTACTAGCGGTAAAAAATTAGCTGATAGATTTGAAAGTATACAATTTCCAGGTGTAACTAATGTAGATCAAGTAAGATTTTTTGCTAAGTGGCATCTAGCTCAGTTACATAAACGTCCAGAACGTTATACTATAAATGTTGATTTTGAGTACCTAGTATGTAGTCGTGGTGATAGAGTTAAAGTAACACACGATTTACCTCTATGGGGTACTGGTTCAGCCAGAATAAAGTCAAGGCATGTTGTTGGCAGCGATAATATACTAGTTTTAACTGAAAGTATAGTTTTTGATATATCTAAAACCTATAAAATGTTAGTTAGAAAAAATCCTACAAGCACTGGAATTACAACTGTACCAAGTGTAACACTTGATATTCAGCCAGTAACTTGGAATGGTGCGGGCTATACTGCAGCTAGTGCTAGTGATTACTATAATGCAGTAAAAGTTACTGGCGGAAGTTTAAATGGTGTAGAAGTAGATAATTTAGTTATGGTTGGTGAACTTTCTGGTGGCACAGATAAAACAACAAATGATCTAGTAGTTTTATCTATTGAACCATCAAGCAACCTAACAGCAAAACTAACTTTAGCAGACTATGCAGAAGATATATACACTACTAATATAGATAGTTTAAATACTGAATTTAGTAGCAATATTACTTTTATAAATCTAGAAATAGTAAAAAATACTATAAATGATTGGCCTGTAATAATTGGTATAAATTCTAGTAGTGTACGTAGTGAGCAAGTATCTACAGGTAATTATGTAAATACTACAATTATAACCTTTGCTAATCCACCTAGCAAAATAAAAAATGCGAGTAGAATACAACTAGATATTATTTTAGCTACACAATTATTTAATCCTACAGCCACTTCTAATACATACTATGTAGAGAAAGATAGTTCTACGCTAACTGTAAATGGATTAAAAACGGGCGGTATTTATAAAATTAGAGCAAGATATATAAACAGTACTGGAACTGTATTTGGACCATGGTCTCCAGAAGGAATATTTAATGTGATAGGCAAAACAATACACGAATATAATGCAACACAATTGCAAATAACATTAGAAGGTACTAATTTAGTAGTTAGAGCGCTTACTGCTGATGGTACTATTATACCACCAGATCAGAAAAACTTTGAGTTTAGATTATATAGAAATGAAGGTACTGGTGATTTTTGGAATGATGTACCTAATTTTACTACTGCAGATAAAACAAATAATTATTTAATGTTAAAGTCTACTGGTACCGCTATTTTTGATTTAACAAAAATACCGCTACCTAGAATAAGTACTACTTTACCTGGCATAAAGTATAGAATAGCTTGTAGAGCTATTGATGGTACAAATAATTATTCTGCAACAAGTTTATTAGCTAGTGTAAGTTTAGCTACAATTCAACCTCCTACTTTAACTGAAAGGGTATAATAATGGCTTCACAGTATCAAGCTGGTGTAGGTTCATTAATACTAGCCATTGATAGAGCAGATATTATTACTACCAATAGTTCTATTAGAGATGATCAGAAAAATTTAAAGGTATGGGTGAGCAAATCAGCCATACCTTCTACACCTGATCCTAGTACACTATTATGGGATGCTGAAGGTTTACAAGCTACAGTAACTAATTTAGAAGTAGAAAAAACTCACTATTTTAGATATGCCTTAACTAGCGCACTAGATCCTACTATTTATACTATTAGTAGTCAATACAGTTTTATACCAAAAGCAAATATTGTAGCATCAAGTTTAGATTATCCTCCTAGTCCTGCTGGCATGATTGTTAGTAGCGGTATTAATACTATACTAGTACAAATACCAGAAAATACTATTATATTTAGTAATGTTACTGTTACTAGCGGTAGTAAAGTATTAACAATATCGCCAACAGCTAATTTACAGATTGGACAAAGAGTAAAAGTATTAAATACTATTAGCGGTACTCCTATTTTAGGAAATGTTTCAGAAATAATTCAATTAACTCCAGCAACCGGTTCTGCTACGCAGATAAAATTAGCAACTGCTGCTACTGGTAGCGGAGTTGCCAATATAATTTATAGCCAAGATATTAAATATAATTATAGTAATTATACACCTGGAACAGATTTATATAGGTTTGCTAGTAGCACACATCAATCAACTATAGTATACGGTAAAAAAATAAATAGTCTAGATACTGTACTTACTTTTAATGATGTAAAGGATGATATTTTAGGTGAATTTGCAGGCTATGAAGGTGCTCCTACAACTCCTAAAACTATTTTTAGTATACCTGCAGATACTGGTAGCTTTTATGCTCTATTTTTTAAATTTAAAAATAGAGCGGATAATATAAGTTTAGATCCTGATGGTCCTTATAATATTTCTACTGGACAAGACCCTAAATCGTTACTAAATATATTAACTAATTCTATTACTGAAGGCACACTATATAGTGGACTTCAAACTAGAATAGCTAGTGTAGATCGTGGGGACGAAAGAGTAGCTGTAGAGGTTAGTAATTTAAACAATCAATACACAGTTAGAATAGATGATGGGGGTGTTATAAGTGGTTATGGTTTAGCTAGTAATAGATCTGATAGTGGTGCAGTAGATAGTGAATTTGGTGTACATGCAGACAGATTTTATATAACTGCGCCAGCTTATGTAGGACCTACAGCTCCTACAACAAATAACTTTCATGGAAGAATCTGGCTAGATACAGCTACTGCTATAAATGAAGGTAGTATAACAGGAGTAAAGGTATATTATAATACTTATAAACCAACCATACATAATACTATAACATTTCCTAATAATCCTAGTTATCAATATTGGGAAATAAAAACAGATCAACAAATAAAAATATTAACACAACAAGCTACAGCTAAACCTATAGTAGGTACTGCCTATAATGGTTATACTTATAGAGGCGAAAAATGGGATCCTGGATATGATTATCAATTAAATGATTATTTATTTGATATTACTAGTAATGACTATTACGTGTGTAAAAAAAGTTATAATGCAGTTCAAATAACTGATTTAGCTACTAAAAATCCCGCATTACGTGGAGTTTTTACAGCTACTGGAGCCAGTTTTACTCTGGGAAGTACTGTTTATATACTAGGAGAAGAAACTGCTATAGCTCCAGCTACTAAAAAATTAGGCGCTAGCTATAATAGTACTGGAACATTTTACTATATTATTGCACTACCACAGACAAATCAATTTACACTATCTCTTAAATATAATGGAGACGCAATATTAACTAACATACGTGGAACTAAAAAGTACTACAACGCTAAACTAGCTACACCTGGTTGGGTTACTACACTAGATAAACAGACTATGGTTCCGTTTATAGTTCAAACTACACCAAAAGGTGTAGTAGGCGATAGTGACTATGTGCCAGAAGGTGTATATATTAATAGTGCATATATTGCTAATGCTAGTATAGGTACTACTCAAATACAAGATGCATCAATAACATCGGCAAAAATTAAAGAAATTAATGCAGAAAAAATTACTGCAGGTATAATTAATGCAGATCTAATAAATACTAAAAGCTTAGTACTAGATAAATTAGACCTAGCAACTATGTTAGGTAATTTAGATAGTAGTTGGACTATAGCATGCCCATTTAATAGTTTAGGACCTATTCAGCGTACACTAACATTAATTCCAGGTGCCTATGAACTTATACTCTATGCAAATTTTGCAATGGAAAATGAAACAGCTAACGATGCAGGAACATACTTAACTAGTTGTGAAGTAACTGCCGAAGTGGCAAATCTAGGTGCTAGATTAGCAAGCGGAACTAGTCAAATTAAAGGCGAGGGTTTCTGGAGAAAAATAATTACTTTTACAGATTTAGAACTAGAACTTAATAGTGATGTAGTTACAGTAACTACACAACCTACAGTAAGTACTGTAAGTGCTGGTGGTGGAATAGGTGCTGATGGCGGAGACTGGAGCTTTAGTGTAACACCTACTTTAAGTGGTGGAGCCTATAAGGTTAGCGATAAAAAAATAAAAGTAATTAAAGCTCAACCAGTAGTTTATCAAACCAGAATGAGTGTAGTAAAACAAACAGTATTTAATATAAGTAGCGGCGTTAGTGTTGAATGCCAACTTAAATTAACTGCAGTTAAACCAGGTCCTACTGGAGGAGAAGCATGGATAACACATGCTGGTAGTATGGCGGTACTTAATTTTCTGGGCAATGCTGCTGTGCCTACCTATACACTAACTGCCGCAGGCTCTAGTGTTAATGAAGGTAGTACTATAAAATTTACACTTACTACAACAGATGTTTCACCAGGAACAGGATTTAGCTGGGAAATAGAACATGTAACGCCATATAGCGATCCTATTCATTATGTTGATTTAGTAGACGATACAATTCAACGTACTAATGGATTTGTTAATTTAGATAATATGGGAAAGGCTGAATTTGAAGTAAAAGCTAAAGAAGATAAAGTATCAACGCCACAAGGATTACAAAAACAATTTAAAGTTAATGTTACTAGGCCAGGTAGTGGTGTAGTTGCTACTAGTCCAACTATTACTGTTAATGATACTTCATTAGGACCAGTTTATAGCTTAGCATTAAGTCCAGGTTCAGTAGATGAAGGAGCCGTAGTAACAGGAACAGTTAGTGCAACTAATCCACCTGTAGATGGTACCGTATTAACCTGGATAGTAAAGCCTAGCAGTGGTTTTGATAGTGACAGATACTTTTTAGCACGTAGTGGAACTGTTGCATTAACTAGTGGCACAGGTACATTTACCGTAACACCACTAGAAGATCAAGAAACTAATACAGGCAAAACTTTCCAAGTAGAGCTTCGAGATGCTACAGGCACACTAGTGTTAGCAGCAGGCACAGCAGTAACCGTTAATGATACTAGTAAAAGTCTTGGAGCTACTGGCACAGGCGCATTAACTACAAGTAGTATACAGTCTGTTTGGTATGATGGATCTATTAGCGCAACATTAGGTGGTAGCGTATTTTTCTACTTTTTCCCAGACGGTACCTGGAAAGTTACTAGTCAAAGTGGTCAGCTTGGTACTGGTAATTGGTTTACACCTACCACAGCAAATATTGGAGCATTATATAATATTAGTATAAACTCTCTTCAAACTATGCCTAGTAGTTTGGCAGCAGCTCAAATATCTAGTTCTATAACAAATGAGTCAATGAGTAGTTCAAAAAACTTCTATGTTATTGCTGATGAATATAAATGTGTTGATCCTAATACTTTAATTATGATAGATCATGATGGTAGCAGTGTACTAGCAAAAGATTTAAAAGCTGGTGATAGAGTATATACTATGCATGAATTTACTAAATATTGGGATTATTATACTATAAAACAGATAGAAACTGTACAACAGCCTAAAAAATTAATAGTGTTTAGCGATAATTCTACACTATTTGTATCTGATTCGCATAAAATGTACAGTGATCGTAAATGGGTAAATTTATATAATTTACGTGTTGGCGACTATGTCGCTAGCTATAGCGAAGGTATGAAACAAATAGTTAGTATAGAAGATAAAGGTCTAGGAGATGTAGTTAGTATAGAAGTTGATAGTGCTCATACATATATTGCTAATAATATTATTTCTCATAATGTAAAATTAGGATCTACGTTTGGTTGGTATTCAGAGAGCAATGGTACATTTACTATTACTATTGCAAAAACAGACGGTAGTCAAACAGAAACATTTCAAATACTTCTAGGTACTTATTCCGGACAAGATTTACGATAATAAAATTCATTCAATCCCTGCACTATTTGGTAGTGCAGGGATATTTTTTGCATTGACTTTATTAAGCCCTTGTGGTATAATAGGTTTAAATTGTAAAAAACCGGTATAATTTTGATTGCGTTTTTAATCGTAATATTATCTCTAAATAAATATACCTAATACTAGGAGATTGTACTGTGGAAGCTCAAAATCAAGACTTAATTCAAACAATCTCGTTGGTTGCCCTAGCAGCTATTGGATTAGTATAGAAGATAAAGGTCTAGGAGATGTAGTTAGTATAGAAGTTGATAGTGCTCATACATATATTGCTAATAATATTATTTCTCATAATGTAAAATTAGGATCTACGTTTGGTTGGTATTCAGA
>OGWI01000030.1_pt1 | contig 16378 bp, 42 predicted proteins | sample 1576021 | NCBI WGS metagenome assembly OGWI01 (sample SAMN07581557, study PRJEB24739) | freshwater metagenome | place: Singapore | collected 2015-04
TGCTTTGCTTATGGAATTTCAACTAAACAATACGGTGTTTGGGGTGGAGTTTATCTAGATAAAGGTAAAATATCTAGGGAATTTAACAATCACAAGACAAAAGAAGATTGGGCTAATACCTGGTCTGCTTGTTGATTGCTTTCGCAACGCATAATAGTCCAGCGTACTAATTCACGACTATATTCCTCAAATTCACATTGATAATCACCGCTCCAATCAATCATATTAGGTCCAGGTCCGTGTGGTTCACCATCCCAAAATACGAAACCACACTCTTTAGCCAATATCTTGAATCTAGGATTCATAAGTTATCCAACTATTTATATATTGTTGTGCATTAACAAATGCATTAAAGTAATGTTCATACTCTTTTTCAAAATAGCTGTCAATGAGTACTACTCTATATCCATTACCTCGTTGTACTAAAAACCCGTATTTATGTCCATTACTAGCTTCATATAGTTTCATTTTACTTCCCAGGCCCAATTAGTAATTATCCAGTCCTGCAAGCAGTCCTCAAAGGTAAACTTTGCATCTACTTCCTGTTTACTAAACTTACGACACATACGTTGATACCACTGTGGCCAGTATTTTTGTTTGATCTGTTGCTCTGTGATCAATATAGGCTCACAATCTTCATACTTGTTATACTTGTACACTCTCATCGTTTTGAGCTTGCTGTGGATAGCCAAAGTGACGGCGAATATTGTTAATAGCTACAATTTTGCTGGGCCCCTTGGTATTTTCAATTACCCTAATGCACTCATCAACCACTAGTTGCATAAATACTTCTGGATCAATTGGCTGCGTTTTAGCCCAGCGACTAAATGCTTTGTCATGAAATTGTTTGGCTAGTTCTTTATTCACTGCTACATCCTATAATTTGATCTACTATATGCTGAAATCTCTGGTGTGCTGGGCTAATGCCTACAGCATCGCTTAAGATGTTATTTACTAATTGGTTAAAGGTAACGTCTAGCTCATGCGCTCTACGTGCTAGATTTAAGAACTCACTATTGCTCAATTCTATATCAATTGTTTCCATTACATCCATATCCTATGATCTTCTGCTACCCATTCTTTACCATCGTAGTCTTGAATATGCCAACTGACACTATCGGGCACTTCAACCACTTTAAGCTCTGCATTTCTGCCCCAGCTCTTGTCACCTAATTCTTCTACGCATTTGACGAGATCTGGATCGGTTCGTGGTAGGTCAACATCCCAGATTTGATGGCCAAATACAGCACATTCTTGACTGTCGATAGGTGGTTCCCACCAACGATCGTAGCTGTCGGTTACTTGATAGTTCCAGCCTTTGCGAACGGCAATGTACTCCATTGCACGACTACTAAGACCAAAGCCTCCATAGTCACTATTAATAACTATTTTCATAGCTCTAATACCTCCACAGGAAAGTCAATCTTGCCATCCCACTCTAGTTGCTGTAGTTCAAAATCTGTAAGATAGTCATCCTCAACTACAGTTGCCGATACAAAGCTCTCCCACCAAAGTGGGCCACACACTTCTTCGATCCAAGCCTTAAACTTGTTGATCTTAACATCAATCATTTGTTGTGTGTAGCCTTCGGGTAGTGGGCAAACATAGTCGCCAGCACCTTTAGCTTTCCAGTATGGCTCACCTGGTGAGCCATAGTTCTCAAATACTTGAGTATAGAAGTATAACTTCATTTAAGCACCAAGCTTTTGGGCAAGCTGCTCAAGCACTTCGTGGTTAGCCTTCTCAAGGCTCTCAAATAGCTCGCTAGGAACGCCTACTGCCACAGCAATGCGCTCAACAAGTTCCGATTTCTTAACACGGGGAGTTGCCTGCTTAGTCTTAGCCACATAAACACCTTCACGACTAAGTTTGGCTACGATTGAACGGGTGCTCTTACCCAAAGTTTGGGCAATCTGCTCAATAGGAGTACCATTCTTGTACTGCTCAACAATCAACTGGGTCTGCTCTGGGGTATAGTTTTGTGCTTTATTTTCCATTGTTTTCTCCGTGGTTTGTGTGTCGATCAATATGTATATTGTACACGCAAACCAGTTGTCTGTCAAATAAATAATTTTAATCTTTGAATACCAATTGCTTAACTTTAGGCGCTAAACGCCAACTCCAACTAGCAACCTGCCAGCCTGCAATTGCTGTAATAATTAACATATATAGTTGATGACTTACTAGTAGTGCTAGTGTTGCTATTACCAGATAACTTAATGCAAATATAATCATGCCACAAATAAAGTTTTTATCATGCCAGCTTTGTTTGAATTCAGCAAACCACTGTTTCATCACTAGCCTCCGGCCATGTACGTAAATACTGCATGGCAAAGTCGGTATCTTGCTCAGGATACCCATTGTCAATCAACCACTGTTGTAGTGGGATTTGCTTATCATATAGCTTAGGAAACCCATACTGCCAGCCACAGGGCGGATCAATCCACATTTTATTCATAAAATTTTCCTTAGTATCCCAATTAAAATACCAATGCTTGGTATTATTAGCAAACTATACTAAACATTAGTATTGCAACTAAAATCCAATTAATCAAACTTAACCATAGCTTGTACATAGTGCGTATCACTAGCTTTAGCAACTCCACCTTGAACCACCCACCCTAATCTAATTAGTGCATTAACCTCTATAACAAGCATACCAGCAGTGCGAGCTTCTAGTAGAACATACTTGGTATTTGTGGAGTGAGGGGTGGGATTTGAACCCACGGTTATACGATTTTGCAGATCGTTGCTTTGGACCACTCAGCCACCCCCACCTAATTAGTTATAAAGTAGTGCAACGGCAAAGTCGTGCAATAGTTCATTGTGCCGTCGATTATATTGTTCAAACCACCAGTTCTCCGACTCAGGATGACAACCAATCAATCCTACATCGCCATCAATAACTGCCATGGGCATGGTATTGGCTGAATAAGTAGCATATACATCTGCCGTGCCTGGTAGGTTGTAGAAAGTACAGCCGTCGTAAAAGTACATTTGGTGGTGCTCATTCAACCACCTTATATTAGCATATGTAGGGTCCTCATGCTCTATATCAGCACCACTACTACGAACATACTGTCGAACACACATGTTGGTAATGTCAAAGTAGAGTTTATCTGCCCAGTAAGCACCCATGCAGATACCTAGGTACTTGCCACCACCATGCATATACTGTTTAATAGTTTCTAAGTGGTTGGTGGTAAATAGTTCGTGAAAAAGATCACTGTCGCCAATACCACCACCGATTGCTAGTATATCTGCGTCCCAGATGCCATCACATAGTGTATCTAGCGTAAGCATTTGTACCTTAAAGGTCGGCTTAAGTGCACTAGCTAGTGCATGTGCACAGTCTAGTTCTATGACAGGGTCATGTACTAAAATTTTAACGGTTTTCATGTTAGTTTTCCTAATCAATATATGTTATTATACTGTGATTAGGCTGTTGTGTCAATACTAAATATCTGGACTTTTAGGCCACACCCAATAACCACTAAATTTTTCATGATTAGGCTTTGTATATGCAGCATCTACCCAACGTTCAGTTCTGTGCTGAATAACCCTTAGTCGCCATATAATTATGCCACATATTGTAAAAAATATTATAACGCCTATTAGTATTTCCATAACTAATCCCAAAGTGCTTGATAATACTTGCCAAATAGTCGAAAACCATTAGCCTTACGAGTCTCGTGCCGGTCTAATCCCTCACGATCAACTTTGATATGTTCAATCATTTCTTGCAGGCTCTTAAACCTTTCAGTTGGATGAGTATAGAACTGGTCAGTATCATCATCCTTTAGTTGCTGTTCAAAAGCCCAGATCATCTCCTGCATAACCCAATCCCAGCGCTTGAAATGATTGCTATCAACATCATGCTCATTTTCGCCCGCTGTGCTATTAACGCTCTTTAGCTCATCAGGCACATCTTCATCATCAACTTGTGGTGCACCGTGCTTGGTTGCATTAAGCTGTTTAAGCATTGGTGTGACTATGTGGGCTAGGGTATGGTCCATTGACCAAGTATCCCACTTGTCGATGCGTACATAGATATGCCTACTACGACGCTTATCAATCCAGTTGCACAATTTATAGAACCAAGTTTCGTGATCTTCACCACCAAAGCCGTGTGCAAAGAAGTTGCCTAACTTTTGAGCACGATTGGCCCACACACAGTCATCAGTATCCTTTTGCCAGAAGATGAGTGTATCTGCTAGCTGATAGGGGCCAAACCAACTTTTGTAAGGGCCAATAATTACTTTCATGCTTGTTCTCTGTTTAAATCCATATATTGATTTGTTTTGCTACTGCTGTATACATTACCCATACCTGTAGGACAAGGTTTGTTGTAGCATACATAGCCCATAATTGCGTCTAATTCTATGCCGCATTTAGTGCAACGGTTAGGCATATTTTTTAGTGGTTGTAGCGGAGTAACTGGTTGTACTCGTAGCATATTTCTAATTTCCACTACAGTCTCCTCTAATTTTTCTAGTTTTTGTTTGATTTCTTCAAGATCATTGGACTGCATCTGAGTTATCCCTGTACCAGTCTTCTTTGATCAATTCCATTTGAGCTTTAGCACCTTCATGAAAAGCTTTTTCAATCCAGTAACGCAAATTATCTGCGTTCATACCATTTTCTTTATCTAGTAAAAATTCTTCTAAAAAAGCATTACGATTTCGTTTACTACCTGGACCAGGAAATGCTTCGTTAAAATACCAAGCTATAAATTTTCTTTGAATAGTAATATTCACTACCAACTCTCCACATCTGTTATATCTACACTAGTGTCTGGTTTCTTGCCAAATATGCTAAATTTAACACTTACGATTGGACCAATACCGCTACTAGCTTCTTCAATTTCAAATAAGTCTATGTCATGAAAGTGGTCAGTAATTTTGCATAACTGTTCAATTTGTTTTCTTGTTAGCTTCACATTACCTCCGCATTGCTGAAATATCTTTAGCTTCTTGCGAGCTAAAGATTGGTACAGCATTGGACTTATGTAGTGTGCCAATACCAATAATATTACCACCTGTATACATGATAGTATCACGACGAGCACCTACACCTAGACCACTATCACGACTAGGAATATGTGTAGTATCGCGACCAAGTGGAATTTTTGGTAAGTTAAGTTTTACTGTGCTATGAAACTTACGCATTTTATATCCAATAAAATAAAAATATATTATAGATGATTTATAGATTGTCGTCAAGATTATTTTTTCGTAATTCTTGTTTAAGAGCCTTACCTAGAAATCCAATAGCTGCTTCATAATTTTGTACTTGTAACCTTTGGCCAGGTAACCATTCTGGCTTAAGAGTTAGTGCTAATTCTTCATCTTCGGTTATTAATATGGTTTTTACACTTCCATCTACCCATCTTAATTTAAGCTGACGAATAGTTACACATTCAGGACCCTCAACCGTGCCAACTGCGACCCGCTCAATAAAGTCTGCAGTAACCGGACGCTTAATAGCAACCTTACAACCACCATATCGCTCTACGTGCTCCAACATCCACATTGGTAGGTCAACAATAGTAATAGGCTCAAAGTCGGTGGTGTATAGTACTACGTTCACGATTCTTCCTTAGTATAATTAAGCACATTTCCTATACCATATTGTGCCTCACCTAATTGTTTAGCAGCATAATCATTTTCTGCATATATAATTGTAAATGCAGTTTGATATTCGTTAACTCGTACCCACAACTTATATTTATACATATTATTCCTCTGGAAAAAATGCACCTATTGTAATAGGGGCCACATATCGTAATTGTTCTAGTGCAGATTCAGCTACTTGTCTATGCTCTAGTTGTGTACTAGGATCAAGTCTCTGTTTTAAGTAGAATATCCAACTACGTACATTTCCATTCATATACATACGACTAGGCGTTAAACCTTCTGGCAATAATGCTCTAGCTTGCTCTTTAGCAATACCTTTACTAATAGCCCAGTCATACTGACGTTGAGCTTCTTCAGCAAAAGTTTTTAATCTATACTCCCACTGTGAGCCCAATATGCGATCACGATCATTACTATAGTCTAGTTTAATACTATTTTGTCGGTTCTTTGTATCCTGCAATCTAGCTTCACGAGTCGTATCTAGTTGACCTAACGTTTCAACCGTTTGATAGCGTTGAGAAAATTCTTGAAAACTAAACGAACGATGCCTAAGAATTTGACGAGCAATATCGCGTGTTGTATTAATTTCCATACAAACATTAGCCATTTCAAATGGACTAACATGGCCTTCCTTTATCATGTATTGTAGGAGCTTTTTAAACTCCGTATTCATTTGATTTTGGGGATTGCTTACACGAGCAATTTGTGCTATATTTTTATCTATATCAGGTGTTGACCACCAAATGTGTGCTGTATTCATATTGTTAGAAAAGTTATTAGTGTTTATATTATAGCAGAAATGCAAAAGGGTAGCAACTCTATTTTTAGAATTGCTACCCTTAACCTACAAATAAAATATATGTTTGCCTATGGTAGTAATATACTGTTTAGTATTTCTCCAGGTTGGTTTAACGTAATTGGCATGAAAATATAATGCTTCAAAATTTTCTAAGAATAGTTTACCTTGTAAAATACCCTTAGCTATATGTTGAGCTTCCTCCCACTGATAACGATCTTTAATAGGATTTTTACGATTATTAGTCCAGCTAAATTGATCTTTTTGGTAGACTACACCGCAAATAGTCTTATCAAACTCCGAATGGTGTATTACGCGGTTTAAGGTTACTTGTGCTACAGCTATCTTTCCCTTGTGTGATTCTCCACGAGCTTCAAAGTAAATATTTCTGGCTAAACATTCTACATCTTTATTAGTATGCTTGATTTTATATTGTTTATTAATAGGTTGCAATGGCGCACTGGATGCGCTAGGAAAGGACAAACTTAGCACCAGTAACACACTGAGTGTTAAGCTGGCAAAATACATTTGTGTTCCTGGGTCTTTATTTAGTTGCGATATTTCTATTATATCACTTGGGCAAAATATTTTCAAGTGAGAATATGGCTAGGCGGGCGCCAAACTGCAAAAAATTATACTTGAAAATATTTGCCGTGGCTGCTATAATATATGAAATGGAGGCCTTTTTATGTCTAAAATTGTAAACTATACAGCAGAGCTGGAACAGTTAATAACTAAGACCTTATTACCAGCTTATGAAGACTATTGTCGTAGATACCCCTTTAGTCCACTGGCAAAGGGTCCAATCAATGACGACATAATGCGAGAAATCAAGCCCGCAAAGGATACTTGTGCTTTACTCAAACCTCGAAAAAATTTATCTTGAAAAGTTTTGTTATTATTGCTATAATATTAAATACGTAGTGTTTGGCTGTTGACTACGTAATATAGAAACAACTCAACTTGCCAAAATCTAGTATCAAAGACAGCTACAGTAATAGTGTCGGGACAACTAGATGCCAGGCTTAAAAATCCTGTTACTGCAGGTTGCCTAAAAATCAGAGGCTAGCCAGGAGGTAAGCTAGTAAAACACCTCCAATAACTCGCTTGAATTTTAAGGAGATACTATGACACAATTAGATTTAGTAAATCATGCACTTATTGGATTCGACAGAATCTTTAATCAATTGGATAATGTTCGTTCTACAACAAAAACTTATCCACCACATAATATTATCAAGATTGATGATAACAATTGGCTTGTTGAGTTAGCCGCCGCTGGATTCGCCAGGGATGAACTAACTGTAGAACTTCACGAGAACGTATTGACAATCCGTGGCCGCAAACAGGAACAAGGAGATAAGTATTATCTCTATAGGGGATTGGCAATGCGTAATTTTGAGAAGAGCTTATACTTACAAGACCATATTAAAATTAAATACGCAGACTATAAAGATGGCATGCTTAATATTTACCTAGAGCATGAAGTACCAGAAAGTAAGAAACCCAAATTAATTACAATTAACTAAACCAGGGGGCAATAGCCCCCTTTTTACTATTATGCCTAAACTAGAAGAATTTCAACAGCAACAAGAATTAAATTTATTTTTCAAGCCAACTGTACCATCAGCCAACAGCCCAGAAGCTAAAAAGTTGGTAGAGGAAGCACCCTATCATCCTGGTTATGAAGGAGCAGCTACTAGTAGCTTTTCTATTCCGCCACTAACTACAAAAGACTTAAGTACAATTTCTAGTATATCAATTAATACTGATAATCTTAATAGTATTAATTTAGGTAATTGGGGCGCTCAACCAACTGTAATTACCAATATTGATCCTACGCCAACTGGTACTTGGAATAGTTTTTTTCACGGAGGCGAGGATACAATTAGTATTGATAAAAAACAAGGCAGTGCGCTAAAGTTTGATGACAATAAACTACCAGTTAACCTATTAAGCAGTGAAGCACTATTACAAACAGCAGCAGTACTAAAATTTGGTGCTGATAAGTATAGTGAGCATAATTGGCGACAAGGCTTTGCCTGGAGCCGACCCTTAGCCGCAGCAATGCGACATATTATGGCATTTAATGATGGTGAAGATAAGGATCCTGAAAGTGGTCTATCACATCTAGCACATGCTATGTGTTGCATTATGTTCCTTTTAGAGTTTGAAAAAACTCATCGTGAATTGGATGATCGTTACAAAGTAGATGTATCAACAACTAAAGACACATCTAAATAAAACCTATAAACCACTTTATGAAGTCTGTAAAGAGCTTGGCATAGACATGGATGGTTTAGATGTACAAGAACTAACAAAACATATTGATCAGTGTACACATTGTGGCATTTGGTCTACCAAGCTCATACCAGACTTAGACGAAAATCCTATTTGTGCAACTTGTGCAAAACTAATAGGATTATAGACTTGACAAACTTCTGTATATGTTGTATAATATATAATTATAATAGGAGTTTAACATGGCAGGATATACTCGCGAATTTCTTGTTGATGCTTATGTATGGCGATTTCTAGATGTTGTTAGTATAGAAGATTTACTAAAACTAGAGCAGATTGGCTATCATACATATGATACCTATGGCAAAGATAAATTTCGTGAATACAGTAGCTTAGATGCTGATTATTTAAAACGATATAAAGAATATCTTAGATGTCAAAAATAATCTTATTAAAAGATGTTCATGCTCTTAAAGAACAAAAAGAACTAGAGTTAAAGTTTTATAGAGAAAAAATGATAGAGTTACAGGAGAAAATAGTGTGGTTAGAACGTGAAGTTAAGCTAACAAAAGATATTATTAAGATGATAGAGTGTGAAACTATCACAAACTTAGAATAATGCCTTGGTATATACACATATGGCAACTTTGCTGGCTAGTAATAGCTTTATGGATTTTTAATACGCTAGGAGTGCACGCTCTACTGGCGTTTTTGGCATTTATAGCGCTAACAGCGATTATAACAGAGTCATAATATTAAAAAAGTATATGCCTCGATGGTGAAATTGGTAGACACGCTGGTCTTAGAAGCCAGTGCTTTATGCGTGACGGTTCGAGTCCGTCTTGAGGCACCAAAAATATGGAACAACAACAAACACTACACCAAGTAAGAACTAAAATTTGTAGCACTTGTATGAGTTATAATAAAATAATGGATACTTGTCAGCAAATAGAAAAAATAATTGTAATATATGCTAAACGACTAACTAATGGATGTCCACTTAATCGGTGGCCACAATAATATGCACTCATTTGATATAACACAACCAAGAATAGGTTTTTGTTGTAAGATTCAAACAGCACACGATAAAGCCGATAAAAAATTAAATACAACTACAACTACACTAACATGGCTAAATAATCAATCTCGTGATAAAGCTGTGGAGAAGTTATGGACAATTATTCATCACAACTGCGAAGTTTTGAAGCGACAGGTAGAGTGGGTTGGCAACCTCTCTAGGAATCAGCGTCAATTTCGTCTTAGTAGTGACTTATTTCCTGCATATACTCACGAAGATTGGATGTGGTTTTATTTTGAAGCAGATGTAGTCAATTACTTAGAAAAACATTTAGCAAAAGTAGGCGATATAGCACGAGGTAAGGATATACGTCTTAGCTTTCATCCAGGACAATTTTGTGTACTAGCAAGTGAAAATGATGGAATTGTTGATAACAGTATTGTTGAGTTTGAGTATCATACTGACATCGCCAGGTATATGGGTTATGGTGTTCGTTTTCAAGATTTTAAATGTAATGTTCATATTGGAGGAAAGCGTGGTCCGCAAGGGATTATTGACGCACTTAGGAAGTTGAGTCCAGAAGCACGCAATATCTTAACAATTGAAAATGCAGAGTATACCTGGGGGCTAGAACATAGTTTACAATTAGCAGAACATTGTGCACTAGTAGTAGACATACATCATCACTGGATTAATAGTAAGGGAGAGTATATTGAACCAACAGACAGACGATTTGAACTGGTTAAAGATTCGTGGCGAGGTATTAGACCTGTTATACACTATTCAGTATCCAGAGAAGACGTCTTGGTTGAACACGACCCAGATGAGTTGCCTGACTTCAAACTACTTGGAAGCATGGGTTTTACATCAGCTAAACTGCGAGCACATAGTGATTACTACTGGAACAACCGTGTAAATGAGTGGGCAGCTAGTTTTAATAGTTGGGCAGACATACAGTGTGAAAGTAAGCAGAAAAATCTAGCCTCACAACAGTTTGCAAAGTTTGTTTAGTGGTATGGCCTCTTAGAGGCCATATTGTGGTATTCTCTGCTCGTCCCCAACGCAAGTTGGCACATTGCAGAGTCTCTTGTTAGCGAAGACCGGAGTAGTAGCTAGCAGGCGTGTCTGACCCTAAAGTATAGCAAACCGTCATGAAGTTATGTAAGTTTAGGGCACAGGCTTAGCGGCCCAGGCAGTAAACAGAGAATACCACAATATGGAGATTGGTATGAATAAGTTATATGAATTAGAATTCTACAACACATTAATTGATACTCTAGAAAAAGCTAAAGCTGGCAGTATAAAACGTGGCGACAGCGTTAGTTGGAATAGCAGTGGTGGTACTGCTCGCGGCAAAGTTACTAGAATTATTACTAGTGGTGAGGTAGATATACCTAATAGTACCTTTAAAATTACTGGTTCGCCAGAAGATCCAGGTGCACTAATTCGTGTATATAGACCAAACAGTAGTGGCAAATATAAGCCTACAGATACAATTGTAGGCCATAAAGTAAGTACATTAACTAAAATAGAAGCACTATAATGCCTTGTTATAAATGTAGTAATGGTAAGTATAAATATGGTTTAAAAGGAAACTGTCAATTTGATACATTGGCAGCATGTCAAAAAGCTGAACAAGCTATTCATGCTAGGGAGAATAAGAATGAGTTACAAACCAATGAAAAAACCAGGCAAAAAACCAACAAAACCGGGAAAAATGTAGAATAACTGTATCCTATTACACTATACACCTAAGGATACACTAGTTGCCAGCCTAGCCAAAACTGGCACAACACACACAGGAGTATAAGATGATATGCAAGTTTTATAAATCATTATTTCGGGCACTAGAACTAAGTGGTCAGGCTAGAGCACGTCGCTATCTTGATAGTAGGGGCTGGCAATGAATTGGTACGCAATATTTTGTCAAGCTCTTTGGGCAGCACAGCTTACTAGGCAAGGCAATTGGCGTAAAGCTCAAAAGTTAATGCAACGATGAGTCTAGGCTTACTTATACTAGCGCTATTATTTTTAGTAGTATTAATTGACGACATACACACACGAGGTTAAATATGAATCCTTTTGAAATTCGTGCTCAATTATTGGAAATGAGCAAGCAGTACCTAGACAAACAATTTGATATTAACACAGAGTTTGCTCGTAAAACTTTTGACGAAATGTTAAAGAACGGATTAGCTGTTCAAGAAAAATATCAAGATTTTATGCCTAAAATGTATAATCTTGAGGACGTAGTTGAACAGGCTAAGAAGCTCTATGGTTTCGTTAACAGTAAGTGAGCTATGGCGCAGAGTAGAGGAATATTTCAGCCAACCCTACTCGCTACAACGCTTTGTAGAAGATCACAATCCACAATCAATGGCTGATGTAGAATATTTAGAAAAAATTTGGTACTATCACACTGATTCTAGAACGTGGTAGTAACCGGCCGATAATAAAAATAAAAAGGGGCTAATATGCTGGATATTAAAGAATTACGAGAAGAACTCCTAGAACATGCTATGGAGTACTTAGATGAAAAACATCAAACACAAAAATCTTTTGCTAAAATGTTTTTTAAACATAAATTAACGCAAGGTATGATGGTAGATAACTATCAAACTTATATGCCACAAATTTATACACCACAAGAAGCTATTGATCTTGCCAAGGCTATGGAAGCATATGTAACTGGTAACAATGGCAAATAACCAACAAAAATCTTAATTTGAAACTTATTGCCAATTCGTGTAAAATATTATTTTATGGACTAGGAGAGGCAATGAGTGTTTTTGACTTTAATAGTTGTAACCTATACCTAAGACCAGCACCGTGGCGAAAGTGGATGCAAACGCGTGAAGAAATTGTCAACGACTGGCGTGAAGGCAAAGATTTTAGAGTTGAAGATGGGCCCTATTGTTCTATACGCGATGTTGAATACATACGCAATAATTTTAATCGTGTATTTATCATATATGATCGCGGGACTATAGAAGTTTAACGGGACTGTGGTGTAACGGTAGCCACAGCGGGCTTAAAACCCGCCGCCTATAAACGGCGTGCCGGTTCGAATCCGGCCAGTCCTACCAAGGAATAACATGAATATTGATGAAAAAGCACATTTAATATTAAAAGCACTGCTTGGCACTGACGAAATGGTTGCCAAGTGGTGGGTTAGTCCTAATAAAGCATTTGATATGGAATTACCAGACGATTTGTGGTGCACACCCAAAGGTCAAAATAAAGTATATAGCTATTTATTAGATCAAATGGAAACTCCACACTAACTATAACAATAATAAAGGCGCAGTATGCAACAAACAAAACATATTTTAGTTAGTTTACCGTTAATACTCAGACTATTTGAGTATATTCGTGAAGAGGCCACTAGTGATGAAGATCTCCATTTTATGGCAGAACGAATGAGTGAATTATCTTGGGGCGATGGTGTTAAATTAACCATGAATGAATATGATAGTATTATCCCCAAACATTACACAAAAACATACAGTCCAAGTATAGAAACTACTCCTACTGAGTAGTTTAATCCTGGCAAGTAGTACCTGCCAGTACAACTTGCCGCAAACTCCGTTATAATTATAATAAGAAAAGGGGAAACAAAATGGCAGAAAGTATTACACCAGCTGGTATGATGATGAGTGGCGGTGATGGACTATTTGGTGGTAGCGGCCTTATTGGCGGTCTTATCCTAGGTTCATTACTACGCAACAACGGGAACCTATTTGGCAATGATGGTGCAGGTGCAGCGGGTGCTGCCCTTCGTAGTCCTCCAGAGCAAGCACAAGCTAATATGGACCTAATGGCTGCTATTGGTGGTGTTGCTAAAGATGTTGCAGTTAGCACTTCAGCTTTTGAGGCTAGTCAGGCTCAACAAAGCAGCACTATTCAAGCTCAGCTAAGCAGTGTTGCACAAGCAACTGTTGCACAAGTTAATGGTGTTAAAGACGCAGTTAACGCAGGCACAATGGTTCTAGCACAACAGCTTAATGGTATTCAACAGCAGGTCATGGAAAACCGCTATGAGCTGTCTAAGGACATTAGTACTGATGGCGAAAAGACTCGTGCACTACTAGTACAACAGTACGAAGCGACCCTAAACCGTCAACTTACAGATGCTAACGCAGCTATTATTGCATTACAAGCCAAGATAGATACTGGTGCGGCTACTCGTGGCGTTGAGGTTACCACAACCAACAACATCAACCAGATGCAACAGCAACAGCAACAACAGCAACAGTGGGGTCAGCTCTACAATGCTATTTGGGCGCTTGGACAAAATATTCAAGCTGCTAATTCAGCAATTAATGTTGGTAGTGGCACACAAACCGCTAACCCAGCAAATACAAACACAAACATTAGATAATCTCTGTGTGTTTAGCCGCCAAGCCAAAAGTTTGGCGGCATACTTATTGGAGATCATAATGTATCAATCACAATATTTTATACCTCCGCCGTGGTTTTTTCAACCACAGCCAGTACAATATCAACCTATTAGGTCTAGTATTAGTGATAATGATGTTACAATTAATACTGGTGGTACTGGGCCACAAGGTCCACCAGGTCCACAAGGCCCACAAGGTATTCAAGGTCCTCCAGGACTAACTGGTGCACAAGGTCCACAAGGCGCACAAGGTCCTATAGGTTCACAAGGTGAAACAGGCCCGGCTGGTCCACAAGGTGAAACAGGCCCGGCTGGACCACCTGCTCCTACTAATACATGTTGCATATTAAACACTAGAATAATTCGAGATACTTACTACGTACAACCAGACGATTGCTATATAGGAGTTTTAAACGAAAAGCAAATAGATATTATATTGCCGCTAAATCCTGAAAAGGGTAGAATGATTATTATAAAAGCACAACAAAAGCAAATTGGAAATAAAAAGATCTATATAGTTACACAAAATAGTCATAAAATAGATGGTGGTGATGAAATAGTATTACAATCACCTTACGAATCAATAACACTAATTTTTAATGATAATTGGCATATAACAGGACAAACACAGGTGTAAAATGGGAGCTATTAAAATACATGAAGCTGGATGCAAAAAGCAACAAGACGATATTCAAGCCATGATGACGGCTGTAGACGATTTAGGGGCTGCAAGTTTAGCGTTAGCTAGTGGCAGTGCACAAGGATACACACAATTTATTCAAAGCAGAGAAAATTTTAAACAAATGTTGGTTGACTTAGGCAAACACTACAGATACGTTGAGTAGTATTACACTATGGCCTCTCTATCAGAGGCCATACTCTAGCACTACTAGGAGACTACGATGAAGCCATTTAATATTAGTGAAGTTAAGCGGTATATCACAACCAGTAGTCCAGAAACAAAAATATACCTAGGCGCAGACAGCGAGCGTAATCGCTTAGAAGGCATATGGTATGCAGATTATACAGTTGCTATTGTAATACACATAGACGGCAAACATGGCTGCAAAATATTTGGCTACCACCAACGAGAGCGTGATTACGATCAACGTAAAGATAGACCTAATATTAGATTGATGACCGAAGTTTATAAGGTTAGTGAAATATACTTAGAACTAAAAGATGTTATTGAAGATAGACCAGTAGAAGTACATCTAGATATTAATCCTAGTGCTAAACATGCTAGCAATCAAGTTGTGCAACAAGCTATAGGATATATTCGGGGTACCTGCAACTTAGAAGCATTAATTAAACCAAACGCATTTGCTGCTAGTTATGCAGCTGACAGATTAAAATTTATACTAAAATGAAATATAACCGTTTTGACCTAGAACAACTTATATTAAAAAACTGGGAAATTACTACCGAGATTAAACATCTTTACGAAAAAGTGCTTGAGGATGATACATATACTCGTGACCAGATTGCAAATTATTTACTTGGCTTAGAAACTATTTATGAGTTAAAATTTAATAAATTGTGGGAATGTTTTGAGTCAATAGCACAGCAAGGAAAAATTACGTCATGAGTAGTGAACTACTAGAAAACCTTGACAAAACTAGCGAAGTTTTTGATCAAGTGATCAAAGAATTTGAAGATAAGAGTGAACAGTACTGGAATTCACTAACCAAAGAGCAACAGCTTGATGCTTTCTGCGCTGTGAGTCGTAGAATCTATCGTGGTGAGATTGACGAGCAAGGTACTTATCGCTATGTTCTTTACCAAGTATTTGGATTTGATGAAAGCAGCTATCTACAAGCACAGTGTGCAGGCTACTTAGCAATTCACAATAGTATCTATAGTGGACAAAACCCTGACGATCACGTTAAGATTGGTGTGCTTACTAGTGAAGTTGAAAGATTAAAAAAGAAGTATAAATCTATGGATCATGATGGTGGTAGATATAATACTGCTATAGATGTTTTAGAAGAACGTATTAGTGAAATAGTACAAACCCTATGACACAACCACTAGTAAAACCAAGTCCTGCTATATATTCATTTCTCTACCCAATAATAAGTGAAGTATGTAAACAACATGGATATGCGTGTTGTTTACATGGTAGTTTACAAAAAGATTTAGATATAATTGCTGTTCCTTGGAGTGAAAACTTGTCTAGTATATCAGATCTAGTAAATAGTGTAACTAATGCAGTTGGTGGTATACTATTTAATGAAATTCCTATAGAAAGAGGTCATGGTAGATTAGCTTTTTGGATCTCACTAGGA
>OGWI01000031.1_pt1 | contig 16359 bp, 17 predicted proteins | sample 1576021 | NCBI WGS metagenome assembly OGWI01 (sample SAMN07581557, study PRJEB24739) | freshwater metagenome | place: Singapore | collected 2015-04
TTTTTTTTTTCAAGCAGAAGACGGCATACGAGATGCGCGAGAGTGACTGGAGTTCAGACGTGTGCTCTTCCGATCTGTTTCCCAGTCACGATAATGCGGCAACGTTTTTTCATGCATCTATTGCCTATGGCTTTGTTTACTCACTTCAATTTCTTTTTATTACATTTAGCTACGCACTTGTAGTGGAACAAATCGGTAGCAGAAGTGGTTGGCCATTTGGAAGTTATGAGTACTCCCCTACCTTGGGTTATCAAATATATGGTGTTCCATTAGTTGTTCCATTTGCTTGGGTGATGTTGGCTCACCCAGTATTACTTGCTGCTAGAAAAGTCACTAAAAATTGGGTTTTCCTATATGGCGGTTTTGGCATGATGGCTTGGGATCTATTTCTAGATCCTCAAATGGTTTCAGCTGAAAGATGGATCTGGGATTTCAACGGATCACATGTGCCATTTCAACCTGAAATTCCACTATCAAATGCATTTGGTTGGCTATTAACCGGAATGGGGTTGATGGCGATTCTTAACGCAGTGCTAAGAGTTGATAGGCGAAAAATTTCTACTTCAACTGCAGTTCCTGATTTCTTCTTAATGTGGACTTGGTTTGCCGGGGTAGTTGGAAATCTTTTCTTCTTTGATCGCACTGGGGTGGCATTTATTGGTGGAATTGTATTTGGATTATTCCTTCTGCCTTACATATTCTTGCTGCGATTTGGCCCACCAGCTAATAATTAATGGAAATTTCACTTTACCTTTCTGCACTTGCACTAGCTTTAGTAATCTTTAACTCATTAACAATCCGGGTGATTAAAAATTTACCAATCACAGCCACTGGTACCGTTTCAGTTTTAATTCCAATGCGCAATGAGGAAGTAAATGTTAAGGAGTGTCTGAGCAGCATATTGCTGCAAAAAGGGTTAGAAAACCTTGAGGTTTTAGCTCTAGATGATGGATCAACAGATAACACTTCTAATGAAATTAAAGCTTTTCCTTACGTCCAGTTGATAGCTGGTGAAACTTTGCCTGATAAATGGCTTGGAAAGTTATGGGCCTGTCAGCAACTTGCAGAGAGAAGCACTGGTGATTATTTAGTGTTTGTAGATGCAGATGTGCGGTTGAGCGATTATGCGGTAGCAAACTCAATTTCAAAAATGGGTAATTGGGATTTCATCTCCCCCTACCCTCGCCAACTAACCTCCGGCTTTGTTCAAAAAATATTTCAGCCGCTTCTGCAATGGTCATGGTTGGCCTCAGTGCCACTGCTACTTGCCCAGAAATTTTCAATCAAATCTATGGCAGTTGCGAATGGGCAATTTTTAATAATCAAAAGGGATGCTTATTTCCAATCTGGTGCTCATGCTGGCATTAAAGCAGAGGTCTTAGATGATCTTATGTTGGCTAGAAATTTACTGAAGCAAGGATACAAAGGTGGCGTAGCCGAAGCGAGCAATATTGCAACTTGCCATATGTATAAAAACACTATGGATCTATTTAAGGGATACCAAAAATCCTTATGGAAAGCCTTTGGCTCAATTCCTGGAACATTGGCGGCAATTGCCTTGCTGGTAATCACTGGAATACTTCCAATAATCTCCGCCAGCCTGGCTTCAACCTCTGGTTTGATTGCATTTGGTCTGATTACATTTAGTCGAATAATTTCTTCAATTCGAACTGGCTCGCTACCAAATACTGCGATTTTTCATCCAATTGCAATTTTTATACTGCTTGGATTAATACTTTTCTCTTGGTTTGGAAAGTTAACCAATACAATCACTTGGCGAGATAGAACGGTGATCTAAGTGGCAAAAATATCTGTAATTGGTGCTGGTGTTGGCGGCATGAGCGCTGCCGCAAGATTAGCTAAACAAGGCCATGCGGTAACCATTTATGAGAATAGTGATCGCACTGGGGGCAAATGCAGAACTGAGTGGTTTGGTGATTACGGATTTGATACCGGTCCTTCATTATTAACACTACCAGCCGTTTATCGGGATTTATTTCTTAAGACGGGAAAGCGAATTGAGCATATTTTAGATATTGCCCCCGTAGATCCAGCATTTAATTACCATTTTGCAGATGGGAAATCTGTTGTATTTCCAAATCTATCTAATCCTAAAACCTACATTGAGATTGAGAAGTCTTTCGGAAAAATGGCTAGTAAGGGGTGGGAAAAAATCATTAATCGATCGGAGAAGATGTGGGAGGCCTCACGTGAATCCTTTGTTGAATCAGAGTTAAGTTCAATCTGGCCCTTGCTTAAGCGCCGGGATTTATTTTCTCAAGTTAAACAAATTGCCCCATTTACCTCTCTTAGAAAGCTAAGTAATAAATTAGATCTAGACCCTCATTTAAAGATGATCATTGATCGATATGCAACTTATACCGGAAGTGATCCACGCAGTGCACCAGCAGTACTACTTACTATTGCTTTTGTTGAGAGCACATTTGGAGCATGGCACATCAAAGGTGGCATTGGCCAACTATCAGTGGCATTAGAAAATAGGTGCCGAGAGCTTGGTGTCGAGTTCAAATTCAATACCTTAGTTACAAAAATCCTTACAACAGGTAAATCAGTTACTGGCCTTCAAACCCAAAATGGTGAAACTATTTATTCTGATTTGGTGGTTGCAAACTCAGATGCCGAGCATGTTTTCAATAAATTACTGGATAAGCAGGTATCCGCAGCAAAGAGTGAGCGACGTAAACTAAAAGCTGCAACTAAATCCCTAGCTGGATTTTCTCTACTTTTAGGACTTGATAACAGTAAAGGTGAGCCAGTTAACCTCGAGCACCATAATGTCTATTTTCCTCAAGATTATGATGCAGAGTTTGACCAGATTTTCACGAAAAAGATTCCAGTAAGTGATCCAACAATTTATATTTGCGCTCCAAAAGATCCATCTATGGTCAAGTCCAGCAACAAGGAAGCATGGTTTGTCTTAGTTAATGCTCCCCGTCATGATGCACAATCTGGCTGGGATTGGCGAAGTGGTGGTGAAGAGTATGCACAATCAATAATTAATAAGTTAGATAAGTTAGGTTTGAATGTAACTAACAGATTAGATCTGATGCAATTTCGAACTCCATTTGATCTTGAAAGTTATGCGATGGCCCCAGGTGGCTCTATCTATGGAACCTCCAGTAATTCTGCAGCATCAGCTTTCCTAAGAGCTCGCAACAGATCAAAGGTAAAAGGTTTGTTTTGTGTTGGTGGTTCAGCCCACCCTGGAGGTGGATTGCCGCTCGTAGGTATAAGCGCTGAGATTGTTGCCAAATCTATTGGTAATGCTTAATTTAATTTTGCAGCAACAAATCTAACTACGGTTAAGAAACTAAATGCCTGCAAGATTAACCAAATAAAAATAATCTGATTCAGAATCTCTAAATTAAGGTTAAAGGCAATCAAACCTATAAAAATAAATGAAGCTCTAACTGGACGTTCCGCTACGGTGACTACACCAACTTGGGTTAGCCCAACTCCACCTGCGCGAGCTCTTAAATACTCTTGGGTTGAAGCCAGAATTAAAACGGTGATAAGTATTTTTGAGTCAACGCCCAAAGTGTAAAGAGCTAGAGCCCAAAAAACTTCAGTAAGTCGGTCAACTACTGAATCTAAAAGAGCACCCCAGCTTGAAGATTTTCCAGTAATAATTGCCAGACTGCCATCAACTCCATCACAAATTAGTGAAATTACTAAGATCAATGGCGCCCAAATTGTCTTTGAATTCAGATATAACAAAATTCCAAATACTAAGCCTAAAATTGTTAATGCATTAGGAGTTACTCGAATTTTGGCTAAAGCTTTTGAAATAGGATAAGAAATGCTAAGCCAACTCTTAACAATTCCCGAAATCTTGGCATCACCATGCAACCTGCTCCAGGCTAAAAAGAATTCATCTTTTTTCATCATTTGACCAATCCTAAATTCTTTGCAATTGCAATAGTTGATTCAGCAGTGTTCATTGTATAGAAATGAAGCCCTGGAACTTTTGCTGCCAGTAATTTGCTACCAAGCTCTGTAGCAATATCAATTCCTATTTTTTTAATCTCGCTTAAGTTATCACCTGCTTCTTCAAATCTTTTTAAAATTTGTTCTGGAATCTTTATTCCACTCAATTCGACCATGCGATTCAATTGTTTCAAACTGGTAATGGGCAACAGACCCGCGATTATTGGCAGTTTAGAACCACGCCTTGCTAATCGATCCACAACTCCTTGCCATTTTTCGAATTCAAAGAAGAATCGTGTTGTTACAAAGGAGGCACCTAGCTCTTCTTTGCGTAGAAGCACATCGATATCTTTTTCTAAATCAAAATTTGATGCTGGATGGCCATCTGGAAACGCAGCAACACCAATGTTAAATCCACCAATTCTCATCGCTAACTCAACAAGTTCATCCGCATGATCTAATCCATTAGGAATAGATTGCCATTGCGATGTGGGTCCTCCTCTGGGTCTCCCCTTAAAGCTAAAATGCTTTTAATTCCAGATTCTTTATATCGATTTAATACTTCAACTAATTCAGATTTAGTTGAGCCAACACAGGTGAAGTGTGCGACGGTTGGGATTTGGGTTCGGTCTGTAATTTCAGTTGTAACCCGAATAGTCCGATCTCGCGTGGACCCACCAGCACCATAAGTAACTGAAACGAAATCTGGTTTTAAAGGTTGAATCTGTGCCAATACCTGCCAGAGCCGCTCTTCTCCTGCTAAATCCTTAGGCGGAAAGAACTCTAAGGAGAAGGAAGAGGCTCTTGGAACATTGCTCACAGCAAGCAGGGTACCGTTGCGGCGTGAGTTTTTCAGGCACTGGCGATATCAAAGTGATTCGTGCTGAGATAAACCAGGTACTTACTGAGTTTATAAAGCAGGAAAATAAGTACCTAGCCAAAATCGGAGCTGAATTAGACCCGGTAGGAATTGCACTTGAAAAATTCCTGCTCGATAGCGGCAAAAGATTACGTCCTTTGTTTGCATATGGTGGATTGATTGGTACATCAGCCAAGCCTAATAAGAATTTACTCTCCGCAATTGCAAGTCTTGAACTAATTCATGTGTGTGCACTAATTCATGATGATGTTATGGATGCCTCTGATACCAGGCGCGGTGCACCTAGTATTCATAAATCATTTGAAAAAATGCATCTAGATAATCACTTAGTTGGATCCTCTGCACAATTTGGAGTGGCATCCGCAATTTTAATTGGTGACTTAGCACTGATTTGGTCCGCGCAGATGCTGCATAACTCTGGGATATCTAGTCAAGATTTGATTCGAGTACTTCCTATTTACGATGAGATGCGAGTAGAGCTTATGGCTGGACAATACCTGGATGTTTACGAGCAATCGTTAGGCACTCAAAGTATTGAACGTTCTCTAAAGGTTGCACGTTATAAATCTGGCAAATACACGATAGAGCGCCCATTACATTTTGGCGGAGCTCTAGCCGGCGCCTCTACAGAATTAATGCAGATTTACTCAAATTATGGATTACCACTTGGTGAGGCATTCCAACTTAGAGATGATTTATTAGGGGTCTTTGGAGATCCATCTGAAACGGGTAAACCAGCTGGCGATGATTTACGAGAAGGAAAACGCACTGCCTTATTAGCAATCGCGCAAGAAAGAGCTGATGCTTCCCAATCCGTTCAATTAAAAAAACATATTGGAGATCCAAATCTGACTCCAAGCATGATTTCAGATCTCCAACAGATAATCACAGATACAGGTGCTACTTCTCACATTGAAAATATGATTGAAAAACTCACTAGCACTTCTCTTGCTGCACTAAACCATGATGGAATTAGCCAAGATGGTAAGAAATTATTATCTGAACTTGCAATCCTTGCTACTAATAGAAAGATTTAATTGTGCCAGCCAGAGTTAAAGGTGCCACCGACCATGTTGTAGTTGTAGGCGCAGGCCTTGCTGGCTTAAGTGCTGCATTGCGATTAGCTGGTGCTGGCCGTAAGGTCACAGTGGTAGAGCGTGAATCTGTTCCCGGTGGTCGCAATGGATTATTAAATAAATCTGGGTTTTCATTTGATACCGGACCATCGGTATTAACCATGCCAGATTTAATTGCAGATGCACTAGCTTGTGTTGTAGAAGATTTAAAGGATTGGCTTGATCTAATTCCACTCAAACCGCTGTATCGAGCTTTTTATCATGATGGCTCCCAACTTGATGTCCACGCAGATACCAATCAGATGCAGGAAGAGATCGCAAAAAGCATCAGCCCAGCTGAGGCAGTTGGGTATGGAAAATATGTAGATTTCGTGACGAAGTTGTATAAGTATGAAATGAAGGATTTTATTGATAGGAATATTGATTCACCATTAAATTTGTTAACTCCAAATTTAGCCAGACTTATTGCTTTAGGTGGCTTTAGACGTTTGGCGCCAAAAGTAAATCAATTCTTAAAAGATCCAAGAACTCAGAAGGTCTACTCCTTTCAGGCTATGTATGCTGGAGTTAGCCCACAACAAGCATTGGCAATATATGCCGTTATTGCCTATATGGATTCAGTCAATGGCGTCTTTTTCCCTAAAGGTGGAATGCATGCCGTTCCAAGGGCGCTCGCTGGCGCGGCGGAAAAGCACGGAGTTGTTTTTAAGTACAACACAACTGTAACTTCACTAGAGCGAAGCAATGGCAGGGCTACCGCCGTGATAACCGATGATGGACAACGTATACCCTGTGATGTTGTTGTGTTAAATCCCGATTTACCAGTTGCTTGGCAGGATCTTTTAGGCGGACAACCAAGATCAGTAAAGCGCCTTAAATACTCGCCATCTTGTGTGACCTTGTTAGTTGGATCAAATAAGAATTATGGCCATCTTGCTCATCACAATATTCATTTTGGAAAGTCTTGGGATGGGGTATTTGATGAATTGATCAAAAAGAAAACACTGATGAGTGATCCAAGTATTTTAGTGACAGTACCTTCAAAAGATGATCCTGATTTAGCACCAGCTGGTAAATCTTCCTATTATGTTTTATTCCCAACTCCAAATTTAACTGCAAAGATAGATTGGAAAGTAACTGCTCCTAAATACCGTGATGAAATGATTCGAGCTTTAGAAGCTCGCGGTTATGCAGGGTTTGGGGCAGGAATCGAAGTTGAACAACTAACAACTCCTCTGGATTGGCAGAACCAAGGAATGGAACAAGGAGCTCCATTTGCTAGCGCACATACTTTTTTTCAAACCGGACCATTTCGTCCTAGGAATCTTGCTAAGGGATATGAAAATATTGTATTTGCAGGTTCTGGAACGCAACCCGGAGTAGGAGTTCCAATGGTATTAATCTCTGGCAGATTAGCTGCTGAGAGAATTGTTGGGCCAGTTAAATAATCGATGGATGAATTAACCGCAGCTGGGATAATAGATCCTAGGCTACGAGCCTCTTACGCGGAGTGTAAAAGATTAAATTCTCTCCACGGAAAAACTTATTACCTTGCCACCTTATTGTTACCAAAAGAAAAGCGACCATACGTTCATGCACTTTATGGCTTTGCAAGATATGCAGATGAAATAGTTGATGATCTGAGATCGACTTTAAGTGATAAGGAAAAATCTGATGCATTGAATGCTTGGGGCGGTCAAGTTCTGCAAGATCTACAAACCGGTAGCAGTAAAGACCCAGTAGCGGCCGCACTAATTGATACTGCCACAAAATTTAAGATTCCAAATGAGTATTTTGAAGCATTTCTGCATTCAATGAAAATGGATCTAACTATTACCGAGTATCAAACCTATGAGGATCTTTATGAGTACGTCTATGGATCAGCTGCAGTAATAGGCTTACAAATGGTTCACATTTTAGGAACAGTTTCTCCCTCAGATTTAGCGGAAGCAAAAATTGCAGCTGAAAAATTAGGCGTTGCTTTTCAGCTTGCAAATTTTATTAGAGATGTTGGTGAGGACTTAGAAAGAGGAAGAGTTTACCTTCCAGTCTCTGAATTACAGGTTCATGGCGTTACGCGAACCATGTTAGAGGACAGGGTTGTCACACCTGAAATTAGGAGTGCATTTAAAGATCAAATTCGTAGAGTTAGGAGGTTGCAAGCAGAATCTAACTCTGGGATAAAGTTGCTAAGCCCAGGAAGTCGAGAATGCATTTTGGCAGCGAGTGAGCTTTACTGTGGAATTGTTGATGAGGTAGAAAAAATAGATTATGAAGTTTTTACTAAGAGGGCAAAAACTTCAAGTTGGCGTAGATTTAAAGTTGCAGGACCTGCCTACTTACGATCAAAATTTAAAAAATAATTATTTCTTCTGTATTCCGTTTCTGCCCCAAAATATCCACATATTCATCACACATAGAATCAGAGCAAATCCAAAAAGTAGATCCTCAACTGGGGCAGAGGCAATACGTGTTCCGATTATTGCTTCTGGACTATACATAACTATATTTCTTGATGTAAGCCACCAATTAGTTATTAATTGAAAAGGTAAGATAATCGCATAGCTTGTCCAAAACACTGCGCGCCGTAATAATCTCGCTTTAATGATGAATAGATCAAAAATTATTGAGAACAAAAATGCCAGTATGGCAATATCGGTGTAAACCATCACTCATCCCCTACTGGCCAGTGCTTCTTGACAGTTCGGACAGCCTCAATTGTCATCACTGCCGCAATGGGAATAAACGTAAAAAACAAGAACTCTTCTAGAGGAATATTAAACGGTCCAAAAAATCCTAATATTTGCGCTTCATCAAAATACCAGTGCCCCTTATCAATTGCATATGCATCCCAGGCTAGGAAAAAAAGAGAGACTGGCAAAATACTAAACATCAACCTTCTAGCACGTCTTAATACTCCTATTTTCAAGGCTGCTTCCAGCCAGAATGATCCGATGATCGTAAATACAATCATCGCCAGGTAACCAAATTTCAACATTTGCTTACTATAGACAATTTTCTTTTAGGCTAAAATAACAAACACGGGAGCTAAGAAATTTAGCTGAGAGGGCCTGAAATTCAGGCCGACCGATTGACCAGTTCGGTAATGCGAATTGGAAAGGGGTTCACGATGTCTCTTTTGGAATTTTTCGCATTTATCACCTCACTCATAGGCGTAATTCTTGGAGTGCTTGGTCCGCGCATAACATGGCCTTGGTGGGGAGTCAGCTCTTTTCTCTACGCAATATTGTTTTTTCAATCTCAATACTACGCAAGTGCTGCGCTTCAATTTATATTTATTGCTGGCGGGATTTGGGGTTGGTTTGGGTGGGGACCAAAGGGAGTTAAACCGAGAAAATTAAAAACAAAAGAACGAATCTCAGTAGTCGCAATATTAATTGTTTTATCTCTTGCTATCTGGCCGTTATTAATAAATATAGGGGCCGTATCTTCTGCCATTGAATCATTTGGATTCGTTGGCAGTGTTATTGCTCAATTGCTTATGATTTGGCAACGATATGAGGCTTGGCCTTTATGGGTAATTGTCGACCTCGCTTATACCTACCAATATCTTAAAGGTAATTTGTATCTAACAAGTTTCTTATATTTAATCTTCACAGGTATTGCAGTGTGGGGTTGGATGCGCTGGCAACGAGAATCTGAAAAATATGAAATTGATTAAATATCAAGATTTACTTACTAATCTTAATGAGATTGATAATACTTTCCCATGTGTTTTCGCAATCGATGGCGTTGCCGGCTCAGGCAAAACAACCTTAGCTTCAAAATTGCAATCAGATATAATTGGGAGTCAAGTAGTACACATGGATGATTTATACAGTGGCTGGAACAATCCGCTTTCACAGGAATTAACTGAACGAGTTTGTAATGAGATTCTTAATCCATTTTTACAAGGCTCTGAGGTAATTTATAGAAAATTTAATTGGCATCAAAACGTTTTTGGTGAAACCATAAGAGTAGCCCCCACTAAAACTTTGATTCTGGAGGGAGTTGGGGCTGGACAGAGTGCATTTCGTAAAATGCTATCGCGAATCATTTGGGTTGAATTTGATACTCACTCTGGTTTTGAACGGGTGATTGCTCGTGATGGCGAGGCGGTTAAAACTCAAATGTTAAATTTCTTAAAGGACCAAAATAAACATTTCTTTGCTGAATTAACCAATAAAGCCGCGGATTACACGATATCTGGCGTGCCATAAACTCTAAATTTCAAACTTTCTCTCTAAACTTTAGTTGTGTCTGATTTAACCGGTGAGCTGATTGATAATCGCTATCTGCTTCAACGTCGTTTGGCAGCTGGTGGGATGGCAACAATTTATGCCGGTATAGATACTCGGCTTGATCGCCCAGTGGCAGTGAAAATAATGCATGCCCACCTAGCCAATGATGAGGCATTTGTTTCAAGATTCATTAAAGAAGCAAAAGCAACTGCGGCGCTATCGCATCCAAACATAGTTTCAATTCAAGACCAAGGTTGGAATGAAGGTGGACCACCTGCTGTATTTCTCGTAATGGAATTGGTTGAGGGTACAACCCTCCGAGATTTCTTGAATGAAAATGGCGCACTTAATACCGAGCAAACTATTCAAATAATAAATCCCGTTCTTAGCGCTCTGGCAGCCGCTCATAAAATTGGAATTATTCATCGGGATATTAAGCCTGAGAATATTTTAATTTCAAAAGATGGCCGAATAAAAGTGGCTGATTTTGGTTTGGCTCGAAATACCGCCACGGCTCAAACAATGACTGCTGAGTCAAGTGTTGTCCTTGGTAGCGTCTCATATTTATCGCCAGAGCAAGTTCAGCGAGGTGTTGCTGATGCCCGTAGTGATATTTACGCTATTGGAATAATTTTGTTTGAGATGTTAATTGGCAGTAAACCATATGATGGTGAAACACCAATTCAAATTGCATATCGCCACGTTAATGATCGAATTCCCAAAATTAATCAGATTAACGGCAGTATTCCAGATGTAATTGCAGATTTAGTATTTGACGCAACTGCACCAAATCCTGATCAAAGACCAGAAGATGCTGAGGAATTACTTAATAAAGTTCGCGATATTCAAGCAAAACTAGATCCAAAACGCAGACAGTTAAGTTTAGAACTTGATTTGCCGCCAGCAGTGCCTAAAATTAGTAAGCGTAAGAAAGTTTCCATGGGTTCTACCTTTGGAGGTTTGAAAGAGAAAACTTCACAATTAATTTCAACAAAGCCCATTAATGTTTCTGAGCCAGAGGATTCAGTGAGAACTAAAAAACGCAAAGTTTCCAAAAGAGTAAGGCGCAACCGAATCATTGCCCTCTTGCTACTTATCGGATTAATTTTTGGGGGCTACAAGTTCTTAGGTGTAGGAAAAATCTCTGTACCATCCTTAGTTGGTCTTACTCAATCTGAAGCAAAATCCACTCTTTCCAAATTAGGACTTGCGGCAGTGATTGCCGAAGAGGTATTTAGCGAAGATATAGACAAGGGTCGGGTAATCGCATCAAAACCTGGAGGTGGTGGAAAGGTTTCTCCTGCGGGAACTGTTGGATTAGTAATCTCCAAGGGGCAAGAGCGAATTCTAATTCCAGATCTAAAAGGATTAACCCCCGATATTGCTTCGCAAAAACTTTCTGAAATTGGATTAACAGTTGGAAATATCAATGAAGTCTTTGATATGCAATTAGCTTCCGGATTTGTAGTTAGGTCTGACCCTAAAAAAGGTGAAGCAGTTAAACGAAAATCAATTGTAAATATTGAAGTTAGTAAGGGTATTGAAAAAATTGCTCTCATTTCTTTTGTAGGTAAAGGTGGGGATGAGGCGCTTTCGGAGTTAACTAATCTAGGTTTTGATGTAGATGTTACCTATAAATTTAGCGACAGTATTTTCAAAGGACAAGTTATATCTCAAACACCTGATAAAGCTGATTCAATTGAACTGGGTAGCAAAATTTCAGTCGTGGTTTCTAAGGGACCTGAGTTTGTCTTTGTGCCAAATGTTCTTGGTAAGAGTAAAAATGACGCAAGTTTAGATATTGAGAATTTAGGACTCAAAGTTGTAATCAAGGGGGCAGGAAAGGTAAATAACATCTCCCCAGCAATTGGCACAAAAGTTAAACAAGGCGCTGTTATTACACTCACTTTAAGATAGATAAAATCAGCCACCTCTCAGGTAGGCTCCCCTAATGGCTAAAGTTAAAGCGCTTCCAAAAATTGGAGCACATGTTCCCACCTCTGGCGGCATGGCCAAACGTTCAATCGAGTATGCATTAACAATTAAAGCTGAAGCCATCCAAGTTTTTGCATCCAGCCCTAGAACTTGGGCAACGTCAGTACCCAATCCGGCAATGGATGATGCCTTCGTTGCCAAGACTAGTGAACACGATATTGAAGCTTATGTGCATGCTTCATTCCTAATTAATTTAGGTTCTCCCACAGTTTCAACTTATGAAAATTCATTGGCGGCTACTGCCTACTCACTAAAACGGGGGAAAGAAATTGGCGCAAAAGGCGTAGTTATACATACCGGCTCTGCTGTCGATGAATCACATGTTGAAAAAGCCTGGCAACAAATACATGAAGGTGTTATGCCTATTTTAAATAACTTAGAAGAGGATGACCCATGGCTTCTGCTAGAGCCCACTGCTGGTCAAGGCCAATCTTTAGTTAAGAAATTAGATGACCTAACCAAGTATTTTGAAGCGCTGGAGTGGCACCCAAAGGTTGGCGTTTGCCTGGATACCTGCCACGTTTTTGCCGCCGGACATGACATTAAAAAGCCTGGCGGCATGACTGAAACGATGGATCTACTTGTAAAGATTGCCGGCCTAGAGCGAATCCAATTAATTCATGCAAATGACTCTATGGATGTTTGCGGTAATCTAAAAGATCGTCACCAAAATATTGGTAAGGGCGAAATTGGTAGTAAGCCATTTATAGAATTATTGGCTCATCCAGCTGTTCTAAATGCGCCATTAATCTTAGAAACCCCGGGAGCTGAACCAGAACATGGCAGTGAGGTTGCTCTGTTAAAAAAAATGCGAGATAAATAGATGAAAATTAAAGTATTTCTCTATTTAGGATTGCTTGCCACCACTGCAGTTTGGGGTGGGGCTTTCTTGGTTATGAAAGATTCGCTAGTTCGTCAGGATGTATATTCTTTTTTGGCAAGTAGGTTCATTCTGGCAGCAGCATTTATGCTGATATATAAACCAAAATCACTATCCGGGTTGAATCGTAAATTTGTTAAACGGGCAATTTTGATAGGATTACTTCTTTGCAGTGGCTTCATCTTCCAAACCTTTGGACTTACCCAAACAACAGTTTCCAACACCGGATTTATAACTGGCCTTTACTTAGTCTTTACTCCCTTGATCTCCTGGTTACTTCTAAAGAGAGAAATTTTCAAAGTTCAATGGTTGGCCGTGCTGGTTGCAACCATTGGTCTTTATTTTATTTCCTATAATGGAATTTCAGTTGGTATTGGCGAGATATTAGTTTTAATCTCAGCCTTACTATTTGCCTTACAAATCGTCGCTTTAGGTGAGTGGAGTGATGGAGAAAATACTTACCCGTTAACTTTGATACAAATTTTAGTTTCAGCAGTAATTTTCTTTATCTTATCTTTAAAAGATGGTTTTCAACTGCCGCCGGATAATGCTGTCTGGATCGCTGTTTTTTACACCGCGTTTTTTGCAACATTTCTGGGTTTACTTATCCAAACAAAAGCTCAATCAGTTATGAGTGCCACTGTTGCCGGAGTGCTACTAGCTATGGAAACACCTTTTGCACTATTTTTTGGGCTCTACTTTGATAATGATCCAATCACTTTCAGAATAATTTCAGGTGGAACCCTAGTATTAATTGCTATGGCGCTGGTAATTTGGTCTGATTCAAAACACAATACTCCAGGGGTAAAAAGTGGTAAATAAAGTAGTTGATCTTAGATCGGACACATTAACTAAGCCATCTGATGAAATGCGAAAATTCATGGTATTGGCTGAGGTTGGTGATGATGTTTATGGTGAAGATCCAACTGTTAATTCACTTGAAGACAGAGTTGCAGGTTTATTTGGCCATGAGGCGGCTCTATTTTGCCCAACTGGCTCACTAGCAAATCAATTAGCTATCCGCATGTTAGTTGCACCTGGAGAAGAGTTACTGACTGAAACAAATTCACATATTGTTAGAGCAGAGCTTGGAGCAGGTGCAGTTTTCAGTGGAATAACCACTAGGACATGGTTGGCAGAACGTGGATTGTTAAAGGCTGAGGATGTGTTAAATATTGCCCGACCAGACTCAGGACCTTATCTAGTATCAACAACAGCCATTGCTATTGAGAATACTCATAATTTTGGCGGCGGAACTGTGCAGCCAATTAATGAAATAAAGAAACTTCGCCAAGAGACTCAAAAATTGGGAATCTCAATGCATCTCGATGGTGCAAGAATTTGGAATGCACATGTTGCAACTGGGGTGGATTTCAAAGAGTATGGAAAGCACTTTGATACCTTGAGTGTTTGCCTATCAAAAGGACTTGGTGCTCCAATTGGTTCACTACTTATCTCTTCAAAGGAGAGAATTGCTAAGGCACGACAGTGGCGAAAGCGATACGGTGGCGGAATGCGACAGGTAGGCATAATTGCAGCTGCTGGCCACTATGCTTTAGAAAATAACCTTAAGCATCTAAAAAATGATCATTTGCGCGCAAAATCAATCGCTGAGGCAGTATCCAAAATCGCACCTAAAGTGATCACACCAGATCGTGTAGATACAAATATTGTTGGATTAGACCTATCCAGTTTGAATATCACATCTCAAGAATTAGCAGCTCAGCTAAAGGAAAAAGGTGTATTAACGGGTCCCCTAGGTCCCAAGTATTTAAGGCTAGTAACTCACCTAGATCTTGATGATTCAGATATCAATTTAGTCAATCAAGTCTTACCAGAGCTCTTAAATCGCGCCCTCGTGTCTAAGTAGCCACTCTTTAACCTTTATACCGTAACCATAATTTCCTAACGCGCCACCACTTTTAATTATTCGGTGGCATGGAATTATTGGTGCAATTAAATTATTCCCACATGCTGTACCAGCCGCTCTAATTGCATCTGCAGAACCTGCCCGCTTTGCTAACTCGGCATAGGAAAGGGTTTTTCCAACTGGAATTTTCCGCATAACTTTCCAAACCTCCTGGGAAAATTTAGCGCCTGGTTGTCTCACCTTAATTGGATTAAATGCGTTTAGATTCCCATCAAAGTAATCTGATATTAAATCAGAAATAATTGGAATTTTTTCAATATGTTTGATCTCTTTATCCGCATCTACTGGCGATAAACGATTCTTTAAATTCTCTAGAGATTTAAAGCCTGCTGCAAGTAAAACATGTTCCTCAACAATGATAGTTAACTCTCCAACTGGAGTTTTATGGGTTGTACAGCAAAGCATCCACTGACCTTAACTTAAGTTTATAGATTATAGAAGAGTTACTTTTTGCGATCTCTAAGCATCTCTGCAACCAAAAAGGCTAATTCAAGAGATTGAGTGTGATTTAATCTTGGATCGCAAGCGCTTTCATATCTTGATGATAGATCTTCATGACTTATAGCCTCTCCACCACCAACACACTCAGTTACATCATCACCAGTTAACTCGATATGGATACCGCCAGGATGAGTGCCTAATTTCTTATGCACTTCAAAGAAACCCTTGACTTCATCGATAACATCATCAAATTTTCTAGTTTTATATCCGCTTGGCGCTTCATAGGTGTTGCCATGCATTGGATCGCACACCCAGAGCACAATGGCACCAGATTTTATAACCGCATCAATTAAGGCCGGTAATTTTTCTCTAATTACTCCAGCCCCCATTCTGGTTATAAATGTCAGGCGTCCGGGCTCATTAGCAGGATTTAGTTTTTTGATAATAGCCAATGCCTCTTCCGGAGTGCTTTTTGGACCAAGCTTTACACCAATTGGATTGTGAATCTTTGAGGCAAAATCCATATGCGCGCCATTTAATTGACGTGTTCGCTCACCTATCCAAACAAAATGTGCTGAAACATCATAAGGATTATTAGTTCGAGAATCTATTCGAGTTAATGCCTTCTCATATTCAAGTATTAATGCCTCATGGCTTGAATAGAAGTCAACAGATTTAAATGATTCTGGATCAACACCTGCAGATTGCATAAATTGAATTGCTCGTCCAATTTCATTAGCCATCTCTTCATAGCGAGCGCTAAATCTGGCATCAGCTGCAAATCCCTTATTCCAACTATGTACCTGGCGCAGATCTGCAAAACCTCCCTGGGTGAAAGCACGTACTAAATTTAATGTTGCAGATGAGGTGTTATAGACCCGAACTAATCGCTTTGGATCTGGGGTTCTTGCCTCTTTAGTGAACTCAAGATCATTAACTGCATCCCCCCGATATCGTGACTGGGAAAC
>OGWI01000032.1_pt1 | contig 16027 bp, 17 predicted proteins | sample 1576021 | NCBI WGS metagenome assembly OGWI01 (sample SAMN07581557, study PRJEB24739) | freshwater metagenome | place: Singapore | collected 2015-04
CACTCTTTCCCTACACGACGCTCTTCCGATCTTAATTTACAAGATTACCAGTATACCCTGACTTTTACAGACCGAGTATTTCTGATATTACAAGAATAGTGCATTCATAATTTCTTTGCAACTCGGACAAATCCTTAATTTTTCAGGGTCTCTAGAAGGCACAAAGACAGCACCGCACAGGGCTATTACAGGAGTTCCCATAATATACCCCTCTGTAACAGATGCTGATTCAGCGTAATGAGCAAAATGCTCTTCATTATCTGTATTAGAACTAACAGGATTATCAAGTAGCTGAGTATCAGACATTTACATATCTCCAATTTTTATTATGTATAAAGTATAGCAAGCTGGCCAACTTGTATTGGTATAAATAAGGTAAAATTAGTATTACGCGTACTCTTTATAAGGATCCTCAATGAGCTGTGCCATATCTGGAACTTACAACATAACTTGTGATCAAGGCGCTACTTTTAAGCGCACGATAACCTGGACCAACCAGGCTAAAGTACCATATAATTTAACAGGGTATACTGCCAGAATGCAAGTTCGCTCAAATGTTACATCAAATACAGTAATTTTAGAATTAACAACAGGAAATGGTCGTATTACTTTAGGTGGAGCAGCAGGAACAGTAGATTTATTGGTTCCAGCTTCAAATACAGCATCTTTGACTTCAGGACTATATGTATATGATTTAGAACTAGTTTCTGGAGGAGGAGAAGTCACTAGACTAATTGAAGGAAACTTTAATGTCAGAGCAGAGGTAACTCGCTAATGGCAATAGAATTCGAGGATAAATCTAATAAAGTAATAATCAATCCAAAAGACATTACTAAAGTAATTGTTCAAGAACAAGTAAATAAAGTAGATGTAAGTTTTGGTGGCCCCCAGGGTATCCCTGGTCCAATAGGTCCTATAGGACCAGCGGGGCCTTCTGGAAAATATACAATATCTGAGACCGCTCCAACCGAAGATTTAGAAAATGGTGATCTTTGGTTTAAATCAAATACAGCTCAACTTTATTTTTATTATGATTCGTACTGGGTTGAGACATCAACAAGTTACTTAGGGCCAACTGGCCCAACTGGTCCTGGAGTTCCATCAGGAGGAACTACTGGTCAGCTTTTAGCTAAAATAAATAACACAAGCTATAGCACAACCTGGGTAGACCCATCTGCCGCTATATCCACATCTACAGTCCGCTGGTCTCCAACTTTTCAAGCGACAGGGATGACTTTTACTGGCAGCGGAGTAACTTATCCAACTTATAATTCTTACTATGTTAAAATAGGAAGACTTGTAAGTTTTGTTATTGAAGTTAACTGCTCTACAGTAACTAACTTTGGTACAGGGCAGTACAAACTACAATTACCATTTACTCCTGCTGTTGGATTCAATCACTTTTCTGGATGGGCCTGGGCTGACCCAAATATTGATCCCGATACTGGAACTGGGCACACTATCCTTAATTGCGATACCGCTGGTATTACTGATGTTTTAGATTTACATTATTTAAAGCAATCAGGCGGTGCTAACTCACCAATTAGAGAAGGTCTTTTCGTTCAAGGAACTCCAGTCACATTAACAAGTATTAGTAAAATATATGTAAATGGAACATATATAGCGGCCAGTTAGGATAAAAAATGACAGCAGTAAATTTTCCAGATAGTCCAACTGTAGGACAAATTTTTAGCGTAGGCGATAGAACCTGGAAGTGGACAGGAGTATCATGGGATGCTGAAGTTACTCTTCAAGTTGTAGGTCCTACTGGAGCAACTGGACGAGGTATTACAAGTATTAATAGAACCTCAGGAAATGGTTCTGCAGGTACAGTTGATACTTTTACTATAACATATTCTGACAGTACTACTTCAACTTTTGACGTGTATAACGGTTCAAATGGATCTAACGGGCGCGGAATTACAAGTATTATAAGAACTTCTGGAACAGGAGCACCTGGAACTACAGACACGTACACAATATCTTATTCAGACGCTACTACTTCAACTTTTACTGTGTACAACGGAGCAACTGGACCTAAGGGAGACAAGGGAGATACGGGCGCGACAGGTGCAACACCAGTAATTTCAAAAATTCATACGCAAAATGCACCTTCTTCGGTCTGGGTAATAACAAATGACCTTGGATTTTATCCCAATGTTGTCACTACTGACACGGCAGGGACAATAGTCGAAGGAGAAGTAAGTTATACTAGTCCTAGTATAATTACTGTCACTTTTTCGCAAAGTATAGGCGGATACGCTTATTTATCATAGGAAAATAAATAATGGCTCGTAAATTTTTAACACCGATTGACTTAAACGGTAACCAGCTACTAGGGGTTGCTCTTGAAAACCTAGGCAATGATCCAGGTACTGGGGTAGCCAACGGTAGAATATACTATAACACTAGCGGTACCCTTAAGTATTATGATGGTGTATCAGCAATATGGCGCACAATAACAACGGGCACGATAAATACACTTACTTTTAGTAATACTAGCGGAGCCGCTATTGGTTCCACATTTAATGGATCTAGTGCTTTAACTGTCTCATTTGCAACAATCGGTGCAGCTCCTTCAACAAACGCTGTTTTCACTGGAACATTAACAACTCCTGTAACTTCTGGTTATGTTTTTGCAAACTCTACTGGTGTAATATCTAGTAACACCGCTATTCCTGACAGCTTCTTAAATACTATTTCAACTGCAGGTAAGGTATTAAACTCTGCAACAACAGCTGCTTCTGCCAATGGCGCATCAACAATTGTTGCTCGTGATGCAAACGGTAATCTTTCTGCAAACTTTATTACCGCAACTCTTTCTGGAAATATAACAGGAACTGCTGGTTCTCTTGCAAATGCTTTAACAATTAATACAACAAGCGGTTTTACATTATCATCTGGTACAACATTTGACGGTTCGTCAGCCAAAACACTTAGCATCGACCCTAGCGTTATTGCTACAGTTTCTTATGTTGACACAGTTGCAACTGGGTTAAATGCTCACGATGCTGTTAAGTATGCAACTACAAATGCACTTGCTAACACATTTACTGCAACTAGCGGAACAGTTCAAGCTGTTTATAACGCAGGAGCTGGTGGCGGTAGCGGTGTAAACGCAAATATAGTTGTATCTATTAGCGGTGGAACATCACCAACATGGTCTGCAATTACTATTGATGGCCAATCACTTGCACTTAATGATCGTGTTCTTATTAAAGATGAAGCCGCTCAGCTAAGAAACGGTATTTATGTTGTAAGTCAAGTAGGATCTGCTGTAAACAACAATCCATTTATCTTTACTCGTGCGTTAGATAGCGACCAAACACCAGAACTAGGTGCTGGTGACCTTGTTTACGTAATTAATGGTACATATAACGGTGGAAACGGCTTCGTTCAAACTGGAACAGTAACAAATGTTGGTGGATCCAACATTATTTGGTCTCAGTTCTCTGGTGCTTCTACTACTTTGGCTGGTCTTGGTCTTATACCAAATGGATCAAACCCTAACCAGCTAGATATTAATCCTAATTCTACACTAGCTATATCTGCAGATCAAATTGGTATTAATACTGCTTGGACTGGTCAGACAAGTATTAATACAATTGGTAACGTAACAACTGGTACCTGGTCTGCTAACGTAATTTCTGCAACCTATGGTGGTACAGGAACCGCTGGAACTATAACTGGACTTGGCTATTTCAATGGAACAAGTGCGCTAACAGCCGCCACTGGAACACAGGTTACTGGAGTTATTGGAACAAATCCTGTATCAATTGCAAATACAGCAAATAAAGTAAATGTTAGTGCAAATACCACAGCTACAGCTCCGCAACCTCTTCTTTGGGCTACAGGACAAACAACAAGTGAAAACGTTTATTCTAGCCTAACAATTAACGTACAACCTTCAACTGGAACAATTAATGCAACAGCATTTGCTGGTTCTGGTGCAGGTCTAACATCTCTAAACGCAAATAACATTTCAAGCGGAATTTTGCCAGGTGCAAGAGGAGTCTCCGCTGGAAATACAAACGTATCGTTTATTGTCTACAACGGAACAACTGGAGCAACTGGTCAATTTGATGGTGGATCTTCTGCACCAAGCGCTACTCAACGTCTTAACTATGGCGGTAACTTCTATGCAACTAACTTCTTTGGTGTTGGTTCAAACTTAACTGCGCTAGATGCAACCCAGTTAACACTAGGAACTGTTCCTGGTGATAGAGGTGTTTCTGCAGGTTCAGCAAACTCATCATTTATAGAATATAACGGAACTACTGCCGCAGCTGGTCAATTCTACGGTGGAACAGCCACTCCAAATGATGTTAGTACAATATTAAACTTCAATGGTATATTTAGGGCTCCAGTAATTGGAGTCGGTGGCACTGGTACAGCTAATACACCTGGGGCTGTTATTTCAAACATTGGTTCTTCTAGCGGTCTACAAATAGCAGTATCTAATGTGACCGGTACTGGAGCCTCTATAGGAACTCTTACATTAAGAAGTGCAAATAATGCTTATACCCTATCAACTTCTGCAAATACAGCTGCAATAAATATTTTAGGTGGAGCCCTATCCGAAGGAACGGCAGTCGGAACGGCGTCTCCTATAAATATTATTGCTGGTACAGCAAATACATCTGGAAACGCCGCATCAAGTGGTGGTTCAGTATTTATTCAGGCTGGTTCAGCTAACCCAACGGCTGGTATTGGTGGTTCAGTAAACATCGCACCTGGAACAGGTTCAACTAACGGAATTGTTAACGTTGGTACAACTACTACAACAACACTTATAAACGGTACTTTAAACATAAACACTGCTGCTGCAACAGTGTTTACATCAGCTGTTGGTGGTGGATCGGGAGCAACAACATCAAATGTTTCTGTATCATCTGGTGCCGCTGCTGGTGGAGGTGGAGCTGGTGTATCAGGAAGCATTCTTATCGATGTTGGTAGTGCATCTGGTGCTGGCGGTACAACAGCTGGAAACATATTAATAGGTACTAGATCTTCGCTTGGATTCGGTGCACCTCCTGCAGTTAATATTGGTCAGTCAACGACTACAACAACAGTACTTGGAACATTTAGAATTCCAAACGTAACATCAAATACAACTAACGCTTTAGCTCGTATTAATACTGCTAGCGGTCAAATTTTCTTTGATAGCACTACAGCGTATTTGACATCAAGCACTGGTGTAGCTAATATAACTGGTACAGCAAACCAAGTAATTGCTAGCGCATCAACTGGTGCAGTTACATTAAGCCTCCCACAAAGTATTGGTACGGCAAACGTAGTTCAATTTGGTGCACTTGGAATTGGAACTACAGCTCCATCTATTGGTATAACTGTTGGAAATGGAAAGATTACAACAGCAACTTCAAATGCTACATTTGCTTCAATTCTTGTTTCTCCTGGTTCAGCTGACCCATCAGCTCCAGTTTCTGGTGATCTATGGAATAACGCAGGTGTATTGAAGTTTAGAGATACATCTGTAACTAGAGTAGTTGCTTTAACTGATGCTGCAGGACTAAATCTGAGCTCAACCATTAATGGTTCAAGCTTAACTAGGATTGCCACTCTTAGTGCAGGAACTACAGGGTCCGTTGTTAGAATTGATGCAAGCGGTAATCTAACTGCAGATTCAAGTACTTTTGCTAAAAAGTATTCTGTAGATAACGGTGCTTTGACAGCATCTAGCGGTCAAATTAGCTGGATTGTTACTCACAGCCTGAACACAAGCAACGTTCTTGTTCAAATGTATCAACTTGCTGCTGGAGCATATCAAAATGCGCTAGTTGACGCTGACGTTGTAGTGACAAATGCTAATGCTGTAACAATATCATTTGTATCTGGAAACCTAACAGGCGGCGAGTACCGAGCAGTAGTTATTGGCTAGTAAGGTGGTAGAATCAGCTTATGGCTAAAAATATAATAACTCCGTTAAATATAGCTACAGGTGGTAGTTTAATTACGTCCGCTGCAGCAAACTCAACTGGTCTTGTTATAAAAGGCGCATCTGGTCAGTCAGTAGATGTTTTACAGATACAAAATACTAGTTCTAGCATTCTTTCTGGATTTGATTCAGGATATAACCTTTTTGTTAACAATACTTACTACGGATTTAGCGTAGCTTCTGGAGCACCTGCTAGCACAACCTATTGGAAAATAGCCACCTTGCCTATATCAAGTGCTGGAACCTATGATCACATAATTATTGATGCAATTTTAGATGATAACTGGGGATCTACTAACAAAGCACGAGCAAGAATTCTACTTTCTAACAGAAATGCTTTTACATATCGTTACTATTTAGACGGTACCGTTAGAACTAGTGCAAGAATTGTAACTTATACAGAAACCGATGGATCCGTATCTGTGTATCTTCAAGCTTCTTCAGGACAATATACTACTTTTTCTTACAACATTACTCATGCAATTGCAGGGGTAACTATATATAAAAATCCAGCTTCTACTACAACTGCTCCAACTGGAACTCTATCATTTGATAGTGGTGTTATTGCTACATACGTCCCAGAAGTCTATATTCCATATACAGGTCAGCCAATTATTCGTGGACTTGTAAATACTTCAGGAGTAGTAACCGCTTCCCAGTTTGTAAGAAGTAGCGGAACTTCAACTCAATTTTTAAAAGCAGATGGCTCTGTAGATTCAAGTACTTATATAGCAAATACAGCTAGTTATTTTGCTGGGCATAATCCAGAAGGTAGATTGATGTACAATACCTACCTTACAAATGATATTGCCAATGCTCGACTTCGCGGGTCTAACGTTAGTGCTACACAAAACGGTGTTTCTTATGTTATTTCTGATGCAAACTGGGATGCCATGTTTGACGGCACAGCAAGTTTCTTTAACATAAGTCCAGCAAACTCATTTACTTATCCACTTGTTATTACTGTACCGCTACCAAGAACTTTAACTTACGGCACATGGGTAGGCCTTAGTTTTGGTAGCACCACTTTCCGAGCTAATAACGTTCAAATAGAGGTATTTTCATTAGATAGCTCATCCTGGGTGACAGTTGTAAATACGATAACTAACACAAGTGAAGATATTTTTGCTGCTGTTTCTGGTTTAACAAATGGAAATGCTACAGGTATTAACCAAATTCGATACACAATTTCAAGCCCCAACAGTAGCCAACTAAGATTACAGCATCTCTGGGCATATAACTTTAACTCCGATATGTGGTCTCAAACAATGATGCCGCGAGCTGGAGGTCAATTTTATGGACCTATAACTGCTAATACTATTTCTACTACATCTGTTCCATTAACAGTAAAAGGTGCGGTATCTCATTCAGCCAATTTACAAGAATGGCAGAACTCATCTTCAACAATATTATCCAGTATTACGTCTGCTGGTAATCTAAATACAGGGCAAGTTAGAAGTGGAACAACATCTGGTTTAGCTCAGATAACTGGTATTGCTGGTTCTGCATCAACTATAGGTGCTGTAATTCGTGGCGCAGCAGCACAGACAGCCAATCTCCAAGAATGGCAAAATAGCACACCCACAACCGTTGCATTTGTTTCTAATATAGGTGCTATCACTGCTCCAACATTTACCTCAAGCGTAGCAACAGGAACCGCACCATTTGTTGTATCTTCAACCACTCAAGTAGCAAACTTAAACGTTGCTGTTTCTGGTTTAGCAGTAAATCTTATGGGCGGAACTATAAACAAAGGTGAACTTGTTTACCAATCTGCCCCAAATGTAACATCAGAATTAGCAGCACCAACAATAAATAATCAAACTCTTGCCTACAACACAACTACAAATGCACCGTTTTGGGTAACTCCAACTCTTAGCAACACTTATTACGCTGCTACAACCTCTGCTCAATTGGCTGGAGTTATTTCCGATGAAACTGGTTCTGGAAACTTAGTATTTGGAACTACACCAACCATTACTCCAGCAAACGCTGTTGCTGCTACATCAGCGAGCCAAGCAGGTTATATTGGATTACCTTTGCAATCCAAGAGCGGTGCATACGGAGTAACAGCAGCAGATGCAGGTAAGGTAATTTACTACACAACTACTGGACAAACAGTCACTATTCCAGCAAACTCAAACGTGGCTTTTGAAATTGGAACAACACTTACATTTATTACTGCTCCGTCAGTATCTTTATCTATCGCTATTACAACTGACACTATGTATCTAGCAGGTACTGGAACTACTGGAACAAGAACTCTTGCTCAATACGGTATGGCAACAGCAGTGAAAATTACATCCACGTCTTGGATTATCAGCGGAAACGGTCTTACATAATGACGGGCTGTGTTCAAGGATTGATTGGTTCCCTAAAAACCGCTACCGCTGTTTATACTGGTCCAACTGGAAACCTGATTACTAATCCAGGTTTTGAAGATGTAACTATCGACACTTGGTTTCTTTATTTCGGTGAAAGGACTACCGCACAGGCACAAACTGGCTCTTATTCCTTGGTGGCAGGTGCAGATGAATTGGGATACACATTGTATTACTACAGTCCTAATGTGCTTGCTGTAGGTTTTCCCTTTTCACTTAGTTTTTGGATAAAAGGCACTACCGAATTTTCACTTACCAATATTATTGCCTTTGGTAGCAATGACTCATCTACCGCAATAAATGTGACTACATCTTGGCAACAGATAACAATTTTAAATCGCACCGCTACAAATAGCACTAGCATGTCAATAAACCTGTATACATTGGACTACTCCCAAAACTTTTGGATAGATAACATTGTTTTACAATACGGTCCGACAGCGTAATGGATGTGATTGTTTTATGCAGTGGAAAACAAAACTAGAAGCAGCTAAATGTCCACTTGGTAAGTGGTAGTTTTTATTTATCTTTATTTAATGACCGAAGTTCTTCAATTTTTAACTCTAGTTCAGCATTTTTTCTACGCTCAATTACTAGTAATGCTTCTAGCTCTGTAGCCAAACTCATGTATTTAGAAAGATGTTCCCTGGTAATAGAAAGAACATTACTGATTAATTCATTTGTTTCTTTGATATCATCTGACATATCGTCTCCTTAAAAATTTTTAACATAATTATTATACTAAATTTATCTGACAAATCTAGTTATAGATCCCCAGTCGATTTCAGCATCTGGAACCATTCTAGGAACTAGCCCACGACCATTAATAATTGCACTCGATCCTTGACCAACAACTTGTAGACCACGGTCAGTAAGTTTACGCTGAAAAGCAATCTGAGTCATCGGACGTTCTCCGCGCTCGTCAGACCACATACGATAAACAGAATATAAATTTTTAACTAAAACAGACGTGCCATCGGCTTCTTTAGTTTCTTCATCCAAGAATAGACCAATGCGGTCTTCATTCTTACGATAAATAGATGCTGCTTCATGAACGGCAGAGCACCAACCAAGCGGATCTCTAGCACTAGAGTTTAGATATCTAATTGCCCCCTCAACAGCCCATGATAGGACGGCAGGAAGACCACCTTCTGGATCAAACAAATACTCTTTTAGTCCAGGGTCTGGATTTTCTGGAATATTTGTAATAGGAATTGGACGTAGACGACGCCACATAGCATCATCAGTAATCATAGGCCTGTGGTTAGTAGTCACCCATAACTTTGCTTGTGACTGGAAAATAAATGGTTTTTCACCAGGAGAACGTCCAGAAATTTCAGAAGAACCAGTCAAACGCTTAACAGAGTTTTCTTTCAAGCGTTCAGTTTCTGGTAACTCGTCAACCCAAACCATGCGACGACCACGTAATTCAGCCCAGTAGTACTGGTCCGAAGAATTAGCCTTTCCATCTCCCTGAGCAAGAACGCTAGAGTCTAGTGGCCACGAATATTGCTGAGTTCCAAGTGCTTTTACAAATGTTTCAACTAGTGTGTTTTTACCAGAACCTGGAGGACCATAAACAAGGAACATAATATCCTGAGTATTTAAACCTGTAAGGGTATAACCAACAGCACGTTGCAACCAGTCCTGAAATTCTTTATCTCCACCAGTGGCAAAATCTAAAAATTGTTGCCAACGTAGATTTGGAAGACCTCTTATATAAGAAACAGGTGCACGCTTTGTAATGTACAAATCTGGTTTACCATTTAAAAGCTCACCAGTTCTTAAATCAATTACCCCATTTTGAACACCAAGAAGATGAGCATCTCCATCCCACTGGTCAACGTTAACAATAATTCTTTTATCAGAATTTGCGCTTTTAATCATGTTGTTAATTCGGTTATTAGATTTTGCTTGTTTTGCCCATGCCACTAACTCAAGACGTTTTTTATCTTCATCTTCTCTGTAGTTAGTAACTTCACTAGCAATAACTGGAGCAATTCTTTTAGCCAACTCACGCATCTCTAGTTCTTCAATATCTGGCTTCCAGTACTGTCCATCCCAGTGGAACCAACCAAGTCCAGCAGTGTATCTAACAGCAGAACCGTAAGTATCAATTAAACGACGACCGTTACCAACGTCAGTGAGCGTCCTGTGTCCAGGTGTTCCGCCATCTTCAGCATCAATTGCATCTTGGTCTTTTGGAATGTCTAGGTTTCCATTATTAGATGCATCAGAAACAGAATATCCTTGCTCAACAAGATTTGTAATTGAAGTACCGACATTATTAGCACTAGGCGGAGTAGATGTGCCTCTTGAAGTAGTTTCTTTAGATGATTGCTCTGCCCATTCTTGTCCTTGATTTGCTACCCACTCGCTTAGTCCAGGCCAAGAACGGTCAATTCTTGGGCTAGAAGCAACAAAGTCAATAGCACGGTGAACATGCATTAGCAATGAGTTTGCGCCTTCGAGTTCCATAGGCGGGCGAACCATTTCGTGATTAAAACGAATCATCATAGATTCAATCATTAATCTTGATTCAGGAGTTGTTCCAAATTTATTTGCTAGAGCACATGCAAGACGATAAATTTCTACAGCACGATGCCCTTCATCAATTCCTTCTTTAAGAACTTTTTCAATGTCTACTCGTTCTCCAGCAAACTCTAGTTCCCCAACCCAATCCCAGTTTCCTTCTTTGTAAGATGATGAACTACCAGAACTTCTCAAAGCTTTTGCACGAAGTACACTTAAAAGTTCTTCTGGTGCTTCTGCTATTTCAACTTCCCATGGAGCATGCCCTGGCTTCCATTCGTAGGTTGTCCCAGAAAAATGTCTAGATGGAGCAATAAGAATGTAGCCGTTGTGTTTAATATCAATTCCCTTTAAACCTTCTTTAGCAAGGTTTCCCAGAAATTTTTCATTAGGGTCACAACGATAAATTAGATGGCGACCACGAACAACTTTTCCTTTAACGTTGTATTCACCAGTTATTGCTTCTACAGTTTTAGGAAGATTACCTTCTGCTCTTGCTTCAAGAATTTCAAAAGATTCATCTCCACCAGAACGAGGGTCAATATCAATTGCAAAAAATCCAGATGGCTTACAAAAAACACCAATATTGTAATCAGGATTTTGATCCCACCACATTCCAACCTGAGTCAGGTCGGATGTTGCATCAGTATTCCAACTGTTAATTGCTGGGTGCTTACCAACATCTTTTAGATCTGGATGTGGTCTACCACATGTACAGCGTCCATCAGATGAAATTCCATGAACAGGAAGTACCACCCATCCTTGGTTTGCATACCAAGCAGCACCTCTACCAAGGCGGTCATTATTTGAGTTGTTAGTTGAATGTGTCATTATGCTCTCCAAACGGTAAAAACAGCATACAGCAAGATATGCTGCAGTGCAACAAATAGGGGAAAATTAAATGCAAAAATGCAAGACTACAGAAACGGCTTGAACTAACAGCTCGTCATATAGGGTAAAATAAAGAAAGTAAATCTAATTACTTTCCCAGAGAGTTCCATTATAAGGCATGACTACAGAAATCATTTTTACAATCGCCGCTGTTGTTACAGCTTTAGGTATCATTTTTGGAGCCGTATACGCCACGTACAGGGTAGTTAATAGAATAGGAGATGTTTTAGGCGTAGACAAAGAAGGTAGAAGCATTTCTGACCGATTAGAGCGTGTAGAGCATCAACTGTGGGAAAACGGCGGTACTTCCTTAGCCGATAGGGTAAATAATATAGAAATGCATGTATTAAAAGTTTCTACTGAAATGGATGTTTTTAGAGAGATAATTATAGCTCAACAAACCCCAAAAGTTCAAGCAGAAAAAACACCAAGACAGAAGGTAAAAAAATCTATTTAAATCTATTTTTGTAGTAACATAATTAATGACAACAAGACACGAAAGAAGAAATACGAAATGTCACTTTCTGAAAAATTAAATCTTGCAATTGAAAAATCATCAACTGGACTATGTAAAGTCGGAGCTTTGCTCTTTGATAAAAAACTTTCTGAAAAAGATAGAGAAATTTTAAAGTCAGTTCTTAACGCAGACCTAAACGACCCAGCTAGAGTTCCGAATGCCGTTCTAGCAAAAATTTTACGAGAAGAAGGTCACGATGTGAGCAACAGTGCCGTTGATAGACATAGAAGAGCAGAGTGCGCCTGCAAAAGAACGGAAACAAAATAATGGGAATTTCTGAAAAATTAGAAAATTTAGTATCTCCAGGAAAAACTGGAGCAGATATAAAGTCTTTAAATATTCCTGAAGACTGGAGACCGCGTATGGATGTAGATACATCCAAGGGCGGTTTTGTTATTTCTCAACCAAGACCTTCATCAGAAATTCCTGACGCTGCAAGTGTAATTCAAGAATTTGGATTAAATCCAGAAGATTGGACAGTGTCTTCTATGCGTAGAGGAAGATGGCAACGATACGATGGAGAATTTTTAGAATCGGTTAGAGTAAATTTAATTCCAAATTCAATAGCTAGATTAGATAAATTAGACGCAGAAAAATTAATTGATGAAATTAAGAAATGGCGTCCAGAAAAAGGAATTAAACAATCATCTGGAACTGGAGCATTTGGAGTATTTCCTAGCGACCAACAAATTGGTAAAAAAGCCAATAGTCAAGGAACTCAACAATCAGTTGATAGAATTTTACATTTAACTGAATCAGCTGTAAGTAAATTTAACGCGTATAAAAAAATGGGGCTTTCTCTAGGAACAATTGCACTAGGTCTTCCTGGTGACCACGTTGAAGGTCTTACAAGTCAGAACGGACGCCTACAAGGTCAAGCAGCATCCGATCTTGGACTTACTGAACAGGTGCGTGTTGCACGTCGGTTGCTTATGGCTCAAATTAAAGCTTTAGCACCTCTGGTTGAAAATATGATTGTACCTGTAATTAATGGAAACCACGATGAAGTAACTCGTCAGGTTGCTGCCGATCCCGCTGACGGCTGGAACGTTGAGATTGCATCTGCAGTGCAAGACGCATGTGCAGAAAATCCTGCACTTCAACATGTTCAATTTAGATTTCCATCTTCTGGACACCAAACACTTGTAACAGAAATTTGCGGCACCCATATTGGAATGTTCCACGGGCATCAAGCAACCCAAAATAATGTTCTTAAATATTTATCTGGCCAAGCAGCTGGACAAACAGCACTTGGATTGGCCGATATATGGATTTCTGGTCACTACCACAACTATAGAAGTATGGATATTGGAGAACGGCTTTGGATCCAGTGCCCAACAACAGATCCAGGTTCAGAGTGGTTTAGAGACCGCGCAGGTCTTGAGTCTAAACCAGGACTACTAACAATGGTATTTGGTGGAGATTTTGAACCAAGAGAGTTTATTAGCGTATTGCCAGTTAGATTAAATTAAGATTTTTTCTTTTTATCTTCTTGAGATCGATAGACCTCTACGGCATTTGCACTGGTTCTACTTTGCCAACTAAAAGAACAATTAATACATTTCACAACTTTCATAGTAGACCAACGACCACCAGCTGGTCTATTAATTGTGCTTGTAATTAATTTATCTGTTTTACTCTTACAATACGGGCATAAAGGAAAACGTCTATGTCTCATTTCTTGCCCTTCCCAGTTTACAGAAAGAGTTCTTCTAATTTCTTTATAAGTTAGCCTTCCCCAAATCCCCCACATTTGCTTAGTTTCTAATGCCCATTTTAAACATTCTTTTCTAACTGGGCAAGAACCGCATATTTTCTTTGCTTGATACTGCTGAGAAGGTTTATTTGCAAAAAAGTTTTTTACATATTGTTTATTGGATGGTTTAGCACATTCTGCATCTTCGTGCCATTCCTGATATTCGTTTAAAATAATGCCACCTCAACCCATGTGGTTTTTTGAACATTATCAAGTTGATCATCATTTTTATTTTTTCCAAAATCATCGCACAACTGAGGTATAAAGCTACCATCTAAAAACCCAATATTTCCATAGATAGCGTAACTTAAATCGATTAATTTAAACGCTTCAGATAAGGAATTAACTATTCCATCTCTTTGAAGTGAAGAAGCTAAAGCTTTTCTTACAATTTCATTATCTATATCAACTATGTCTTCTGTATAGTACACCACCGATGTTTCTAAGGAAGGTTGATAATCCTCACCTTCCCAGATATACCAAAGGGACTCACCAATTCTTGAATCTTTTTTTGCCATAAAAAGATTATATTTGGTAAGTCCCTTTTAGTTTAGATTAGTCTCCGTTAATTACAAATTATACAGGCCAGACATATTCATAGGTTTCTGGACGATAGCCAGGGTCTTCTGGCCAACCAAACTGTGAATACCACTCATATTCTTTGCTAAGCAAAGCCAGTCTATGACTAGAAGCAATTTTTTTGTATTGGGGCTGGTAACTCATCCACTGAGGATTGAACATATTGCCAGATTCAATAAGGCCCAGCTCAATTGCACGAAATACTGTTGCCTTGGCTTTATCACCAATAGTCGATTTGAAGCCGCGACGCTTCCACTCGTCTACCATACATTGTATGTAGTAGTATAGAGCCATTTCGTGGCCACGCCACATACGGACTGCGGGGTGGTTAACCCATCCCCTTGGAGCACGGTGTTCACCTGCTGGGTCAAGCTCAAGCAGAGTCATAAGAATCTGCCAGCCTTCAAGGGCCTGCTTGTTAAGGCGTCTATTATCTAGAACCTTAGCGATATCTTCGAAACTAGTAGTTATAGGTACAAATGTTTGCATGAATAGAAACTATCACTGTTTTGGTGAAAATGCAACTGAATTTTTCATCTGTGCAAATACCGTTACAGAATAGTTATCTTCTGTATTTGTTGATTTATTTAGCCCTATTTTTAGCTCTAAAGATACTTTTTCTTCTACATCAGCTTCATTTATACTCAAAAATAAAGCTATTTTTTCTAGTGCTTTGAATCTAGCGTCAAGGTAGTCTTTTGCTGTATATTTTAATTTAAATGATGTTCTCATTACTTTATCCTTTTTTCTAGCTTGTAAGGAGAGTAATGAACTCCATTTAGAGCAGGTTCTTTTCCATCAGTAGATTTAAAAATTACATCACCATATCTAATGGCAACAACTTTTCCAACTCTACCGTTGTGTAAAACTCCAGTACTGTCAGAGAAAGCATCCTTTAAAACTCTAACTTCATCACCAACCTTGATAAATCCAGGCTGAACTGGCACCCAAACTTCATCAGTAGTTACTTTTTCATAGATGTTTACACCTAAAGCAAGTTTATTAAATAAATAAACTACTTCTTTTGCTTGCTCATTAGTTAAATTATCTAAATCATTCCATGACTCAAGTAGTGCTAAAAGTGCAACCCCAGGGGCAACTTTAATTTTTGCATCTTGCATTTGTTGACGAACCCATTCAAAATTTACATCGGGCATTTTTTTCTCCTTATTATTTAAATATGGAATTCAGAAGTTTATCTGAATCCTCTTTTGTTGGAATATTATTTTTATAAGATTCTTTTTGCAATTTAGCAATACCTATTATATCTTGGCTTGTTTGATTTTCTAGATCGTATCCTAGCATTGACCACTCAGGACCAAGAAAACTAGTTTCTCTCCAATCGGATAAAACTATTGTTCCACTATTTAAAGCCTGGATTAATCTATACGACCTCCCTATCGTGACTGGGAAAC
>OGWI01000033.1_pt1 | contig 15869 bp, 21 predicted proteins | sample 1576021 | NCBI WGS metagenome assembly OGWI01 (sample SAMN07581557, study PRJEB24739) | freshwater metagenome | place: Singapore | collected 2015-04
TTTTTTTTTCAAGCAGAAGACGGCATACGAGATGCGCGAGAGTGACTGGAGTTCAGACGTGTGCTCTTCCGATCTGTTTCCCAGTCACGATACCAACTTTTGTTGGTGGTTTCAAACCATTTGGGTCCCACCATTTGTGGTAAACATATTCACCACCTGCTACGGTAATCTCCCATCTTGCACCTGGTCTAAGTGCTTTGATGGCGGTGTCAACGCCTACTGGCATGACACCTTCACCTTTAAGATTATTCATCACTTCAACAACATTATTCACATCCATAGTAAATCACTCCGCTAATAATTAAGTTCTTGTTTCTTTGACCCAAGCAGTAGTTGGTTCATCCCAACGATAATATTCATTTTCGCCAGCATCTGTTGGCATTGGTGTTGGTGCATCCCAACGACAAGTGGTTTCATTCAGAACCCACGAATTAAATGGTTTTGGTGGAATGAAAGCATCACGGCCTTCGTCCCATGTCATACCAATACCAGCATAATTTTTACGCATATTGCCATTGTATGATGTTTGACGCCAAATGTGGTTTGCATCTACACCGTGAACTTGCTCAAGATAAGCAATACCAATTGATTCTACTTCATTACCTTCACCGTCAACAATGTTCCAGTTATCTACACCGGATACATGAATTACGATATTGTCTGATGTTCTAATTTTTGCAAAGTGTGCCATGTTTGTTTTTCTCCTTCAATGATGAAAAATGACGAAGGTATTTATAATGGTTAATTGATTGCGTAACTATCTGTACCAATGAAAGATGAATTTGTGTTAAAAAATCCATCACCAGTAAATGTGTGAATGGTATAACCTGGAGTTGACGATACTGTTCCGCCTGTAGCACCTTGACTGCCAGCATAGCGAACAACTACAACACCTTTGCCTCCTGTGCCGCCAGTAGATTGTGGAGCATGGGCGCCGCCGCCACCGCCGCCAGAATTTTGATAACCTGCATCGCCATTTGAATTTGCAGGCCCATAACCTCCACCACCTTGTGGATTTTGTCCTGAACCACTAGCATTACCTGAACCTCCACTAGCATACCAACCAGAATCATAACCTGCCGTTGTGGCCCACGGCACCTGTGTGCCTATGCCATAAGCACCTGGTTCTCTAGTTTGACCGGCGCCGCCAGAACCGCCACCGCCACCACCGCCCGTATATTGATTTCGGCCGCCGCCATTGTTTCCTTGTCCTGGTGTTCCTGAACCTCCAGCAACAAAACCTGCTGGAAATTGGCCACTACCGCCGCCACCAGAACCACCATTGCCGCCAGCACTATCGCCACCACCTCGGCCGCCACCTACTGCATATGAATAAAAGGTATTTGCTGGAGAACTATTTCTAAAAAGAGAATAATTCCCTTGTGTATTACTAGGTCCTCCGCCACCAACAGTAACGGCATATGTACCACTATCTGTTACAGAAACAGCACTTGCTTGTATTAATCCGCCAGCGCCACCGCCGCCACCTGAAGCAGAAGCGTTTCCACCGCCACCGCCACCACCAGCAACAACTAGGTAATCAATTGAATTTCTTCCAACACCAGTTTGTGTTAGTCCTGTTGGATATTGATAACCAACCGGCCTTACACCAACGCCAGTAAAGACACCATTGCGGAGTCCAGAAGCAAATACGGATTGTCCAATATTACCGCTTCCACTTCTTTTACCCATTAACTAATCTCCGAACCAAAGGCTGCAAATGAAATGTTTGTGTTATTGGTATTAGCTGCTAAAACTGAACCAGCATTTGCCGTAAGTCCAATTGTAAGTATGATTGAATCTGCTGCAGGTACAGTTGCACCACGAACTAAAAATGTGGCTGCCGGCGCCGCTGCATTAAATTCAGATGCTGTCATTAGCGCTAAACTATATGATGCATTTGAAGAACCTTGATTACAAATCGTAATAGTTGACATAACTGCTTCTGTTGCAGCCGGCACAACATACACATTGGTCTGCGTATTGGCAGATGGGTTGATTGCGCCTAATCGTTTATATGTTTGTGCCATTTTGTTTTACATTCCTGATAACATGAGAATATTTGGTAGTGGTGCTGATACAGATACATTTGCAGAATTGGTAACACGACCATCTACACCAACAGTAATGACTGGTATCTGCTCTGCTCCACCATATGTACCAGCAGTTACGCCAGTAGTTGCTATTTCGTTTGTGTTTACTTTTTGAATTGCCATGGTCGTTTGTATTTATTTTTAGTTGATGGAGTATATTCCGCCAAAAGTATTATTAGTAGCAAAAGTACCATCACCAGTAAAGGTATGAACAATATATCCTGAAGGAGTTGTTACAGTACCTCCGGTTGCTTGTTGACCTGCGACATCACTATAACGAATAATAACTATACCTTTACCGCCAGTACCTCCTGGGCCCGTTGGCGCTGCGCCACCTCCACCGCCGCCACGATTTGATTCTGCGTCACTAAGAGGTGAAGCTCCAGGGCCTTGGCCGCCGCCACCTGGTGCTAAAGCTGGATTTGGATTTGCTCCTGCGGTTCCATAAGAATTATCACCTTTTCCATTACCCCCTGCTGCATATATTACTGGTGTTCCAGATAGAGGAGAAGCTAAACCGTTTCCTCCATTACTACCTGCTCCAGGTGTTGCGTCTGCAGCTGCTCCGCCGGCGCCGCCGCCGCCGGCACCAGAATTTCCTGGAAAACCAGCTCCACCTCTATTTCCTTGACCAAGAGTGCCTGGTGTTCCAACTGTGCCGCCACCGCCTCCAGAACCTCCTGGTAATCCAGGATTAGGATAGCCAACGCCGGCGCCCCCACCACCTACAGCATAATAATAAAATGTATTTGCTGGAGAAGTGGTTGTAAAGAGAGAATAGTATCCTCGCGTTCCTCGAGCAGGCGATGTTGAACCAGGACCACCTGCACCAACAGTTACAGTATATGAAGTTGACCGTGGTAAATTTATTCCAGAACCTGTTAAAAGACCTCCGGCGCCGCCGCCACAAGCATCACTAGATGAACCTCCGCCGCCGCCGGCTACAACAAGATAATCAATATTAGTATTTGCTAGTCCAACAAAACTTAAACCTGTAGGATATTTGTAACCAGTTGGTCTTGTCGTATTGATTGTAATATTTTGATTTAAAAACTTAACGCCCATTATGATATCTCCACGCCATATGCGTTAATTGAAACTGAAGAACCGCCAGTATTTGCGGCTAAAATTGCTGATGAGTTCAATGTAACTGCACCTGTAATTGTAATCAGTTCTCTTGCTGGTAAAATACCACCACGAACAATGAAATGTTTATTGTCAATTGCTTCGTTGATTGGTCTTACTACTAAAGAGTAACTTGTATTGCTATCTGAAAAATTGTGTAGCGTAATTGTACCAACAATTGCTGATGCAGAAGCACCAGTCACATACACATTTGAAAGTGTATTGGCTGTTGGTGATACTTGACCTAAAAGTTTATATGCTTGTGCCATTAACTAATCTCCACACCAAATGCACTTATTGAACAATTGGCAGATGTTTCGCCTGCTCTTGTGGCAATATTAGCAGCAAGTATTACGCTTGAATTCATTGTGATATTTAGATTGAGTATAATTGTATCAGCCGCATCTAATCTTTGATTTTGAAGCACATAATGTTTATTTGCTAATGCTTCGTTAACAGGTCTTACGATAACAGACACATTGGCATTTGCAGAATCTTGGTTGCAAATGTAAATGGTATTAATTACGGAAGAAACCGATGCACCAGTTACATACACATTCGTTAGTGTATTCTGAGAAGGTGCAATTTGTCCTAAAATTTTGTATGAGTTTGCCATTATGTACCAGTAAAGAATAATGGGTTGATGCCTAGGTCAACATCAGCGCCTAGTTTAGATTGTGTTACTGCACCATCAGCAATATTATTCGCCTGAACTGCACTATTGGTTAACTCTCTTGTTGATACAGAGTTAGCCTGAAGTTTTGCAGATGAAACAGAATCGTCAGTAATTGTTCCTGTTGTCAGTATATTTCCCATACCAGCAGCACGAATCAGAGTTCCTGCTGGTGGTGTGAAGTTTAATACAAGGGTAGAACCAGAAACAGAGTAGTCATATTGAACAACACCGTTTGCAGTCACAATAACTGAGTTAGAACTAATTGGTGCTGTTGTCAGAGCAAATGTTGTACCAGTACCATTTGCAGTAAATTGTTGTGCTGAGATTGCACGAAGTTCTGGTGCAAGTGAGTTGGCAGTAACCGTTGCATCAGCAGGAACATTGACAAGGCTCTGAACGCCAAGGTGAATGACCTCTACGATTGCATTTGTTGGTGGTGCTGCGGTAAAGTTAAGTGTGGTGCCGTTAAGTGTATAAGCACCTGAACCGCCAATAGATGCCTGTTTAACGCCATCAACAAATACAACAATAGATGTTACAGATGCTGGTGTTCTTGACAGCGTAAATGCAGTCGTAGTGTTATCACCAGTAAAAACATCTGTAACAAACGATGTTGATTGGAGAGTATTCCCTATGTAGCTAATTTTGATTCTCCTGCATATTCTTTAGGACTTTTGCAGCCAGATTGTCTGATGTTGTTCCATTGTTGTAATGTTTTATTTTTCAACTTTTCTTTATATTCTTTTGTTATGTAGGTAACTAATCTACCTTCTACATAACCTTTTTGTTTTGCTTGTTCAATGTCTTTTGGTTTAATTCTGTAACTTCTATTGCCATCATTCATCCAAATTTGGCCTTTTAATTTTTCATCTCTTAAAATATAACACTCTTTAGGCATAATTTGTAGCGCTCGCTTTTGGCGAATACGCTCTTTTGTTTCTTCAGACCTTACTAAACCATAATTGAAATGATTTTCGCCTCTAATGAGATTAGAATATTCATTTCTAATTTTTTCATATATTCTTGCTTTATTTTGTATGGCTTCTTTACATTCATTTACAGTTACCATACAAAATAAAGCCATAGTCATTTTTATTTTTTGATTACCTGTTGTAAATTTACTTAAAAGATGGTGAGCAATATAATGTTCTTTTGCAGTTAAAACCACTAAATTTTCTTTATCGTTACTACCACCTAAACTTCTTGGTATAATATGATGAATCTCAACATAACAATCAGAAGTTTCTTTTGTTAAATTTCTAACTTTGGCTTTTTTTACCAATTGATTATACCAGTTAAGGTATTTGTTTTGGATATATGCCATCGTTTATTTATCTTGCTTAATTGATTGAGTATATTGCTTGATTAGAGCGGAATGTTCCATCACCAGTAAATGTATGAACGGTATAACCACCAGATGATGTTACGGTACCACCAGTAGCACCTTGGCTACCAGAATAACGGATGATTACAATACCTTTACCACCATTACCTCCATTATCACTTAAACCTCCGCCGCCACCGCCGCCAGTATTATCAGAACCGTTATTGCCATTTGTTGAAGGATTTGAACCAACTAAACCAGAACCACTTACTCCTGGAGTTCCTGAGCCAGCAACCGTGCCACCAGAACCACCGCCTCCGGCAGAATATGTTGCTGGAGTTCCAGAATAAGGTGAGGTGGTGCCTGCGCCTCCATTTCCTCCAGTACCTGTTGTTGCTGGTGCGCCAGGTGCGGCTGTACCACTTTGACCTGCACCACCAGAACCACCGCCGCCGCCAGCACCCCATCGAGAACCGCCGGTATCTGTTCCAGCACTTCCATTGTTTCCTTGTGGAGAAATACCTTGGCCTCCAGATGATGAAAAAGCACCTCCACCACCGCCTGAACCACCATTATGGCCTGGGTTACTACCGCCGGCATTATTTCCTACACCGCCACCGCCTCCAACAGCATAAACATATAGTGAGTTAGCAGAAGAATCTTGTATTAAAGAAAATGAGCCATTTGAAGCTCTAACATTATTTCCTGCGGTACTTGGATTAGTTTGTTGTGTTCCTGTACCTCCACTTCCAACCGTAATAGCATATGGTGTTGATAGTGATATAGCTTGTGAAGTACCAGTTAAAAAACCGCCAGCACCACCGCCGCCGCCACCTTGTGTACCACCGCCGCCACCTCCAGCAACTACTAGGTAATCCACAGAAGTTGGTCCACCAGCTTGTGTCGAATTCAATCCTGTAGGATACTTAAACCCATCTGGTCTAAAGTTTTGAAACGAAAATTGTTTTGCTGTATCACCCATATTAATTTACCGAATAAGTGGTTGTTCCACCAAAATTAGAATTAGTTGTGAATGTTCCGTCACCAGTAAATGTGTGAACAATATAGCCTGATGGTGTTGTTACGGTACCACCAGTAGCTGTTTGGCCATTAGTATCAGCGTAACGAATGATTACGATGCCTTTACCACCGTTACCGCCTGGAGTTCCAGTATTTGGAGCATTTGCACCAGCGCCACCGCCCCCGCCCCGATTATCAACACCGTTACCTCCAGCTGCAGGTTGTGTTCCGCCGTTTCCGCCGCTTGTTCCTGGAGTTCCTGGACCACCAGCACCTCCAGTTGCGCCGCCCCATCCTGCACCGCCACCGCCACCAGCATATGTTACTGGTGAACCTGAAATTGTAGAAGTAGAACCTGCGCCACCAACACCAGAAACACCAGGAGTTCCTCCATAGTTTCCGCCTACGCCGCCGGCACCACCTCCGCCTCCGCCACCTTGCAAATCCCCGCTGCCACTTCCATGGCCGCCTCTATTGCCTTCACCTGGAGTTCCTTGTCCTTCTGTTGTTGGACTAAACGATGAATAATCTCCTGCGTATCCTTGGTTTGCAGTTCCAGAACCTCCAGTTCCACCATCAGCAGAGCCACCGCCGCCAGAGCCACCTGAGCCTCCGGTGGTTCCATCTCCATACCAGCGTCCAAAACCGCCACCAGTAGAGGTGATAGTACTAAACACAGAGTTTGAACCGCTTACACCTGTCGCATTAGAACCTCCTGCGCCACCGCCCCCAACTGTAACTGTGTATGCGGTATTGAGTGCAATCTTTAATGTTGACTCCGCAGAAGCACCACCCCCTGATGTTCCAACCGATGTGCGATAACCTCCAGCGCCACCACCACCGTCACCCCGTCCCTTTGTCGCTCCAGCGCCAATACTATCTCCACCACCCCCTCCACCGCCAGCAATAACCAAGAAATCAATTGAATAAACACGGCTAAATGTCACAGTCTCGCTGGTCGTGCTAGTAGCAGTCACAGTGTAGATGTTGTATGAACCAGATGTGGATGAAGATGAAGTAACACCACCAGAGAAAGTAGCAACGATGTTGTTAGGTACTCGGATGATGACAACGCCGGAGCCACCGTTACCACCGTGACTTGGGTTAGAACTTGTGCCACGACCAACACCACCGCCACCACCACCAGTATTAGCAGTTCCATCAGTTCCGTTAGATGGGTTTGCAGCACCGGAAGAACCAGCACCACCGCCTCCATTACCACCAGAACCTCCGGCAGGGTTGGATGCGCCACCCCAACCACCACCGCCACCACCGCCGCCATAGTAGACAGCAGAACCGGTAATTGAATTTTGAACTCCTATGCCTCCATTTCCACCCGGCCCGACATTAAATGGCCCAGCATTTGACCCAGCAGCACCAGCACCACCACCACCTCCACCGCCAGAACCACCGCCAGTACCATCTGATCTTCCACCATATCCACCACCAAATCCTTGGCCAGAGGTTCCATTTGCGCCCGGTGAGTTTGCGTTCCCGTTATTATCGCCTTTTCCGCCACCGCCAGAGCCGCCTATTGTGGCTTCTCCGCTGCTTGGAGTACCTCCACGACCACCTCCGGTAGATGTGACAGTAGCAAACACAGAATTAAATCCATTTCCTGTATTTGCACCGCCATATGTATATGTTCCACCAGCACCAACTGTTACTGTGTAAGCAGTGCCAAAAACAGGTATAAATGGTGATTCTGGTGATCCACCTCCACCGGTAGCAGAAACAGAAGAACGAACACCACCAGCACCACCACCGCCACTTGCATATGAGTTTTGTGGAGTTGATCCGCCACCGCCAGCAACGACCAAGAAGTCAACGCCAACACCTTCCAAGAAAGTAACCGTCTCAGAAGTGGTAGAAGTAGCCGTGACCGAGTAAATGTTATACCCGGCAACAGAAGTCGATAAAGAATAGGTCACTCCGCTGGAGAATGACGCAAAGTGTGTAGAAGGGATTCTAATAATGACGATACCGGATCCGCCGTTACCAGCGTTGTAGTTTCCACTTGTCGCACGATTTGGTGCGCCACCGCCGCCACCAGTATTTGCAGTACCAGCAGTTCCGTCTCCGTTTCCACTTGGGGAAGATCCGCCACCACCTGATCCACCACTACCTCCTGTTTTTCCTTCTGTCCCGCCACCGCCGCCTCCGGCTCTAGTTACCGAAGATCCTGTAATTGACGAGGCAGTGCCGTTTCCACCAGCACCACCGCCAGAAGATGTGCCATTGCTTCCAACTGCGCCAGCACCACCACCGCCACCTCCAGCAGAATAAGTTGACGCATCCGTGCTTCCGGTTCCGCCGTTATTACCTTGCGATGGGGATGTGGATGGCGTATTACCAGCACCACCTACTTGACCAGCACCTCCGCCAGTCGCTTCACCCTGACCACCTCCGCCAGAACCACCACTTCTACCACCAGTAGTTCCTCCGACACGCTCACCACCACCGCCACCAGCAGAGGTAATAGAGCCAAAAACAGAATTTGAACCATTGCTACCAGCGGCAGCAGATGAAGAAGTTCCGCCATTTCCACCAGCACCAACTGTAACGGTGTAGGCTGTTCCAACAACTAAACTTTGCGACGTTAGTTCTCTGTATCCACCTGCACCACCGCCACCTGATGCCATATACGATCCACCACCGCCACCACCAGCGACAACAAGGTAGTCGGCAAGTATCCCACCGCCGGTCGGAACCGCAGATAAAAGCATTTGGATAATGCCCATTAGCTGACATTCCCTGCAATAACGCAAGCCACGTTGCTTGTGAACAGTACGGTAGCCACACCTCTAGTCGCTACGTTCACACTTGCCTTGTCAGAATCCGTACCAGCTATGTAAGCAGTCGTGATCGTACAAACAATGTTGGCATTGGCATTGGTATTGTTAAAAATAGATACCGCATCACCAGCAGCAAACACATTGTCGGTAATGTTGATCGAACCACCAGCACCAATCGTTACATAACGCCCTACATCTGCCTTTGTAAGCGTGTAAGCACTTGTCTTGCTACCAACATCAGCAATCGCCCTCACATTGCCATATTGGTCAGATACCGTAGTCACCGTCACATTGCCTGATGCCACGTTAGCGTTCACTAACGTAGCGTTGTTAATGGTAGTGATCGTTCCACCGAGGCTGACTGCCGTATTGCCAATGGTGACATTAGAGTTGGCTAATTGGGCATTGGTGATAGCGGGGCTAAATGTGGTCACATTTGCCACATTGATGGTGGCTGTGCCTGTAACCGTGACATTGCTAAAGGTTTCAGCCTTACCACCAGCATCATTCATCAACTGGAAGTTAGTACCGTCATACATGACCGCTACGATTGCATTGGCAAGGATGTCACCAGCAGCCAAGGCCGAACCATCCGTCCTGACAATGGATTGCGTACCCTGAGCGTTCACATTAAGGGTAGAAGCACCCGTATTGGTGTTAGCAGCCTTAAACTGGAACGACAAACCAGCCGCATACGTTGTCACCTGACCACTGATCGTAATGGCATAGTTATCCGCTAGACCAGTATCGACTGCGTAGTTAGAATAGGTAAGCGCATTATTGATAGCGGCACTTACATTAGAGAAGTTGTTATCTAACTGAGATAACGGTATGGCAGTAGTTGCCGTGGCAAACGTATTGGGTATGGTGACTTTAGCGGTCATGGTTTAGTACCTCGCTCTCAATTCGTATTCAAAGTTCATTCCGTTGTAGATAAAAGCTGCACTATTGGAAGTCAGCGTCATACCAAGATATTTCCCATATTGTTGTGCATCTGACTTATAAAGGAAATACCCTGAGTTGATCCAGTCAATCTCTGCATTTGAGTTGTTCACCCACGGTATCGTGACATTGTTAAGGTTGTACCATGTCACCCCAGATGACAGCGTAATCTGACTAGATGACCTGTTCTCATTGTCTACCGTGGCATAACAGACCGCACCAGCCGTAGAGGTCAACTCCACCCCAATCTTGAGCGCCTGCTTGTCCCTGATTGGATCACCCATCGGAAGCAAAGCCGTCTGCACCGTGCTGGCTATCGAGGCACTGGTGTTGGCATACAGGTTCACAAAGTCATCGCCACGGGTGCCATAAGACTCAATTGTGCCACCCACAGGGCTGCTCACGATGTACTTGAGCGAGTCAGACTGATTGGTGATAAACCACTTCTTGTCAAAGAATATCGCCTGCACAAAGCGACTAGAGCCTGTGTAGTAGTTGGTGCGGAAGTTAAAGGCAGCACACAGGATGTTGTTTAACAAGACCTGACAGGCAGAGATGGGATAGTTAAAGTCAATGTAAGGGAAAACACCATCTAAGGCATCACTGATCTTGCTAGTCGTAGAACCCACTAGAGCGTACATGCCATAGCGGTTCATAAACAGGATTGACCGGAAGTAAGGGAAGATGGCATCTGGCAGGTCAGAGCCAATGGATGCCGAGATGTTGGTATTGCTAAAGAGCGTCTCACCATTGATAGAGGACACCCGCACATCAGATAAGACGTTAATGGAATCGCTACCAAAGACATACAAGAAGTTGTTAGCACTCACTAACTGGATGATGTTGCCGTGTAGCGTTGAGTCGGTTAGTGTGATGTTACCGGCTGATATGGTGCCAAAGTCGTTGTAGGAGTCAGCAGCCGAGTAATAGATGGTGCGTCCATCGGCAATCCAGACACGCCCTGAAAACGTAGCAATGGAGGTTCCAACTTGGCTGAAAAGAGTAGCTGTCGCATTGGCGTTACCGGTGCTAAAACTGACCGTCAGATTGGCAGAATTGGTGTATCCCGATCCGGCCTCGGTAATCGTTACGCTGCTTACCGTATTGCCTGTGAGGGAAGCAACCGCAGTCGCCTGTACGCCATTCGCTTCATTAGGGGCAGAAATCGTCACATTAGGCGCAGAAGTGTAGCCACTGCCGCCACTGGTTATGGTTACGGACAGTACACTGCCTACGCTATTGAGGCTCGTTCCATCCCATGTTTTGTAGCCTTTTATGGGGTCGATGAACAAAACACGCTCATTTTTCCACTGTGTAACCTGAACCCCACTGTTGGAGAATGTTGACGCATTGGCAATGTTGCCTAGCGTATTGCCAGCAGTCAGGTTGACATATTGCGATGCGCCATTGTCCAGCATGGCAACAATGATGTCTGAGTTGACATTAGCCAAATTGATGGAAGCCGAGAACATGGATACCACGTTGCCACTGAAGGTGACATTAGCCACGGTATCGGGTGCGGCAATGACCCGCATGTTGCCAAAGCCAATTGGCATGGCATTTTCAATGTAAGAGAACTCGTCAGCGCCAATAGCCGTTCTGTTGGCCTTGGTGTCCATGCCCTTAAAGTCTTTGGTTACATGGTAGCGCTTAGATTGTTCTGCGGATTGCGCCATGCTTACCTACCCATAGTATAGGTATAAGGGTTGTACATCCTACGGGTAAAGGTTGAGTTCAGCACCGCCTGAACCTGCTTGGCGTACTGCGCTTGGAAGATTTCAGCCTCTCCGTAAGACTGTTCTTGGTACTTGGCTTGATACGCTGCGTAGTACTTAATCGGTGATGTGTACGGGTCTTGGATCACTTCTATGGAGTTATCGTTCACCAAAGGATCGGGCAAGACCACCGTATCGAGTTCAGCTACATAAGTTTGATCGGGAACAGGCTGGATGTAGATTTGACCCTGCCCATACTGGGAGAAGGCAATCGGCCTGCCAATGTAGTTCTGCCAGTAGCGCAACTCGGTATTGAACTGAGTCCACGGGCGATAGAGCAAAGGAACCCTACTGTTTCCCCAGTAGAGGTTGACGTTTAGGGTATCAAGGTTACGAGTCGGGGTTTGAGCAAGCGTAGCCGTAGCAGTGGCATTGCCAGTCAAAGTGATCGTTGGGGTAGCAGAGTAACCTGATCCGGGGTTTGTAACGGCAATCGAGGCTACAGAGCCATTGCCATCTAAGACTGCAACTGCCGTGGCAGGAACACCAAGGGCAGAGTTGGGCAGTGAGACAGTTACGGTAGGAGGACTCGTACCATAACCAGAGCCAGCAGAAGTAATAGTAACGCTATCCAAATACCCATTAGGTAGTTGTGAGAGAGTAAAAGTCTCCACATTTGTAAGAAAGTTGACTTGACGAATATATCGTAGACAACCCGTATCCCTGACCACCCGTTCACGAGCGTCATTGATATACGCCGTAAGGTCACTATCAGACCAGAAGTTACCAGCCGCATCGTGAAGTAACCGGCGTACTTCTGTAATGTATCCAGACAAAGTTGCCATAACTTCCTCATATCATTTTAGAACTTCTACCCAAGAAAGTGAGTATTCACTCACCTTCAAGGGTTTCCATTCCCACCGGGGCTGGTAAGTGGCTATTTCCGATAACAAAGTTCTTACAGAGAAACGATGTCACCATACAGACTAATATCGCATGTGACTGCGGTATTGCCCGTTGAAACGTTTACATACAACACCTGACTTGTCTGTACGTTGGCATTTGCAGCAGTCGCTAGGGTAAGGTCTTTGAACCCGCCAGCAATAGCCGTAGCACCCAACGCAGCATCAGCGACAATGGCAGTGCCTCCACCGCTTGCAGCAGTGAAGACACCAACATTGACCGTTGTTGCAGAACCAGAGAAGTTCGACAGTGTGATGCGCCTCACAATGTACTTAGTCGCTTCTTGAGCAACTAGAGTGGTGATGTCGCCAGTCGAGGCAAGATTTGCAGCTTGCTTTGTAGCCAGACGAAAACTACCAAACGAGTTGGGATAGAGCGATGCTACATGATTAGCGTTCATGTCGAACCTCCTTTAGGTGTTGAACTGACCAGTAGCGTTAGTAGAGGGATTGACCGTCAGAGCAGTAACCGTCTTTGCGCCAGCCTGAGTTCCGGTCAGACGCACGTTGGTACCGTCAGAGATCACCATACCGCCCGTACCGTTGGCATACATGGTTGCCCAAGTATTTCCGGTAGAAGCAGTCTGGATTTCCACGTTCACGTTAGTGGTTGCACTAATCAGATAGGTGCCAGCAGTAATCACGACAGAGGTGGTATTCGGAACCGAGAAGGTCTTGGTTAGGAAATACGCACCAGTCGAGTTAGCGTTAGCGCCCGAAATGATGATTTTATTAAGAGCCAAAGCCATTTTCTATCTCCCTTATAGTGACAGATAGTTGTAACCCGTGACCGCAGTCATGGACTTGGGCTTGGTGCTAACCAGTTCAGCAATGGTCAGAACAGCGCCAACATATCCAATCTGCCAGTTCGGTAGGGTTGACTCAAAACCGGTGAACGCAAACGAACCCTGCTCATGGATATAGAGCGACAGGTAGTTGTTGTTCAACAGGTACAGAGTTCCCTCTGGGCAGTAGGGGTCAGGATAAATGGGAACACCAGCAACCATCAGGGCACGGAAAGCAGCCTGTGCGCCATTAGGATCGCTAGTAAATGCGGAACCCGGAGTAATCACATACTGCTCTTGACCTACGAAGTCTTGAGCAAGCAGCGTCCAAGTACCGAATCCGCAAACGCCAAACGAAGGAACTTCTGCACAGTTCTTAACCGTACCGGAAATGTACTGGAGCAAGTTCTGACGAGTGGGGTTGACGGAGCCTGCGGCATAAGCCTTAGACTGCCACCAAGAATACTGAGACCGGTCAATGTTACCGTAGGTGCCGGTAGCGGAAACCGCAGCAGGCAGGCCGGTAAATTGCTGAGTATCGCTGGTGTTGTTGTACAGGGAGTAAGCCATTGAGTCCAGCATGACGTTGGTCGCATCGTTCATACGAGCCTCGATCAGGGGGACAATAGCGTAATCCTGCTGAACGGCACCTTCCATACCGAGGAACGGTACGGGGCAGATCATCAGTTTGAGGTTGAACTCAGCGTTATAAGCACCCTGCTGAACGCTCGGTTGAGCGAAAGAGCCAGAGTAGTCAGACCACTGAGCATTGACAAATTGAGCGCCCTGAACAGGGACAGTCACCGAAGACACACCGCCTGACGCTTGCTGGCTATTAGCTAGCAGAGCAGCCATTAAAGGTGTCGAGTTGTAGATTTGCACCACCATCTTGGGGATGAACGCTCTACGGGTGACATAGGTCAACTCGTTGAACTGATTACTTCCCGAAGCTGGAATGATGCCGCCGCCTATAGCCATATCATTCTCCTAAAAATTTAAGCCCCATTTACTTCTACAAACCGATTGGACGAGGAGCCTTACGCAATTCTTCAAAGGCTTTCATCGCTTCTTCTCTGGCAGCGACTACGGGATTCTTCATGTAGCCGTTGACATCAAACTGTTGCATGACTGGCTTCGGGAAAGCACTGGGAGTGGGAGTAGCAGTCTCCTGCATCCACTTCCAATAATCTGCCGCAGCGTCATGGTTGGTAATACCCTTTTCCAGCATGACCTTCTCAATGGCCTCAATGTCCTCAGAACTCCTAGCCTTGCCAGATGCTTTGAGGGCATCCCTGCGCTTGGAGAGTTCTTCACGGGCATCCTTCTCAGCCAGTTTTGCTTCCATCGCCTGCAACTTTTGTTCGTAAGTACTCGCTAACTTATTAGCGGTGTCTTCGACTTCAAGTTCAGGAATGGGGAGGTCAGGACGAACCCTTTTGGTCAAACGCAGAAAGTCTTTACGAGTTTCTTTGTTCTCAGCCAAGGTTTTGCTCAGAAGAGCGAGTTCTTCCAATTGTTCTGCTGTGTAGTTTTCCAGACTCATAGTTAGCCCCTTCCTAGAGTTAGATTACTTTTTTGGTATCACCGGGTTTAGAGAGCGTCATCTTGTTCTTAGCAGTCGCATCACTGGGACTGTTAAGACCACCGATTTCGCTAAACCGAGGTGGGTTGTTGATTTGCCCGTTTTCTTTCTTGTTGTCAACGGGGCCACGGATGTGACTTGCGCCACGGGGTTTGAACAAATCCATGATAAATCTCCTTTACATGGGTGGAGTGGGTTGACCTGCCGGTGGTTGTGGAGGCATCGGTGGTTGAACAGCCGGTTGAGACTGAACCACCTTTTGCTCCGGTGTTGCCCCCGCCGCTTGAGGCAGCGTTTGCATCATCTGAATAATCTCTGACGGGATGAGTTCTTGCGTCCGAGCCTCTGGCTTTCCAAAGACTTTCGCTAGACCCTTGACCGTATCCATGAGTGCTTTGCCCTCTTCGGTGTCTGAACCAATGGCAGGCAGGGATTGCTGAAGCAAATCCATCGCAATCTGGATGTTAATTTTGGCAGCGGCCCTCTCACCCTCTTTGGGTTCAGGCGTACTCATGGGAGAGCCAGTAGGAGGGGTTTCAGCTTCGGCAAGAGAAGACGGTGGCGTAGTGGGAGCCGCATTAGCGTCCCGCTTCAGTAGTTCCATCATTTTCTTGTCTTGTCCGTCCATAACACCCTCAGTTAGTACTTACTTACGACAAAGGTTAAAAAAAAACATTGTTTTGTCAAGGGGTGGACTAGCCACCCCCTGAATGGAAGCCCCGAAGGGCTACCAATTACTTGCGAGCCTTACGGCCTTTGCGAGCTTTGCGTGCCATGATCGAATCTCCTCGATTGCGGCGGCCACTTAGTTCATAGGGCAAGCAGCCACACCCTTTTTCCCAAACTGGGA
>OGWI01000034.1_pt1 | contig 15860 bp, 10 predicted proteins | sample 1576021 | NCBI WGS metagenome assembly OGWI01 (sample SAMN07581557, study PRJEB24739) | freshwater metagenome | place: Singapore | collected 2015-04
GTTTCCCAGTCACGATACGGGGTCAGCTGCATAGTGAGTTGCTGGGAATACATACATTTCAGTCTCATCCCTGACAATTTCCCCGGTCAAAGGATGAAGAGTCATAATTTTCTCAATTTCATCACCGAACATTTCAATTCGCAATGCAAGCTCTTCATACATTGGAATTATCTCGATTGTGTCCCCACGAACGCGAAAAGTTCCACGTTCAAATGCCATGTCATTTCGCTTGTATTGAATATCAACAAATTTACGCAACAGGGTATTTCGATCAATGGAATCCCCAATTTTCAATTTCACCATACGGTCTATGTATTCCTGAGGCGTTCCCAAACCATAAATACAAGAAACTGTGGCCACCACGATCACATCACGTCTAGTTAGTAATGAATTAGTGGCCGAATGTCTTAAGCGTTCAACTTCATCATTAACTGATGAATCTTTCTCAATAAATGTGTCAGTTTGTGGAACATATGCCTCGGGTTGGTAGTAATCATAGTATGAAACAAAATATTCGACCGCATTATTTGGAAGTAGTTCTTTAAATTCATTGGCCAGTTGTGCTGCCAATGTTTTATTCGGAGCGATAACAAGAGTTGGTCGCTGGACTTGTTCAATAATCCAGGCTGTGGTTGCTGATTTTCCTGTTCCAGTTGCCCCCAATAAAACAATGTCCTGTTCATTCTTATCTAACCGAGCAACTAATTCAGCAATCGCAGCTGGCTGGTCGCCAGCAGGTACATAATCACTAATCACCTGAAAAGGTTGAACTCGACGAGTTAAATCAGAGATCGGCCTCATGATTTATTCTTATTTTTAAGTTGAAGAAGCTCCCAAACTTTTTCTACTTCAGACAATAACTCGGCCTGACTACCTTCATTTCTTATAATCGAGTCTGCAATTTGCTCCCTCTGAATATCACTAGATTGAGCTTGAAGCCGCTGATTTATTTGAGTCAGGCTCATGCCTCGGTTGATCAGTCTTTCGATTCTTACCTCTTGCGAAGCGGAAACTGTGATTACATGATCAAATTTGTAATCATGTTTTGATTCAACCAATAGTGGAATCTGATTAATAACAATCGAGTCACTCTTGGCTGATTCAACAATTTTTGCAAATGCTTTTCTGATCAATGGATGAGTAATCTGTTCCAACTGCTCTCGCTTTGCTGGATCATTAAAAACTAGTTCAGCTAAAAATGCTCTATTCAAATCACCATTTTTTAAAACTTCGTCACCAAATGCTGCAATGATTTGATCAAAACCCGTCGTTCCACGCTCTACGACCTCTCTGGCAAGTTGATCAGAGTCGGTAACTACGGCTCCTAAATCTTCAAACATTTGGCCGACGGTTGATTTTCCAGAACCAATTCCGCCGGTTAAGGCCACGACTAACATGAGTTAAACCTTACACAATAAAAAAATGGCCCCAGTTCCCTGAGGCCATAATTAATAATCAGTTATTCAGCAGCAGGAGCGGCAGCATCAGCTGCTTTTGCCTCTGCCTTTTGCTTCTTGTGCGCCATAAAGCGTGATTGGGCTTCGGCGTATTGACGCTCCCACTCTTCACGCTGAGATTCATATCCTGGTTTCCATTCTTGAGTTTCAGGATCAAAACCTTCTGGATAAATGAACTTGCCCTCTGCATCATAACGAGCAGGCATTCCATATTGAGTTGGATCGAATGCTTCAACCTCAACTTCTTGTCCCTCATTCGCTTGCTTTAATGAAAGTGAAATGCGACGACGCTCAAGATCAATATCAATAATTTTTACGAATAACTTATCTCCAACTTGAACTACTTGCTCTGGAATTTCAACATGACGTTCTGCGAGCTCGGAGATATGCACCAAACCTTCGATGCCCTCAAATACCTTAATAAATGCGCCAAATGGAACTAGCTTGGTTACTTCACCTGGAACAACTTGGTTAATAGTATGGGTGCGAGCGAATGCTTGCCATGGATCTTCTTGAGTTGCCTTAAGAGATAGCGAAACCCTCTCTCTTTCAAAATCAACCTCTAGTACTTCAACTGTAACTTCATCGCCAACTTCTACTACCTCAGATGGATGATCAATGTGTTTCCAAGAAAGCTCTGAAACGTGAACTAAGCCATCAACGCCACCAAGATCAACAAATGCACCAAAGTTAACGATTGATGAGATAACTCCAGATCGCACCTGACCTTTTTGAAGTTGGTTTAAGAAAGTTGTTCGTGATGCAGATTGAGATTGCTCAAGGAAAGCTCTACGGGATAGCACCACATTGTTGCGATTCTTATCTAGCTCAATAATTCGGCATTCAACCTGTTGTCCTATGTAAGGGCTTAGATCGCGAACTCTTCGCATTTCAACCAAAGATGCTGGCAAAAATCCACGGAGTCCAATATCAACAATTAGCCCGCCCTTAACTACTTCAATTACTACCCCGGTTACAACTTCGTCTCTTTCCTTCTTTCCTTCTACATCTCCCCATGCCTGCTCATACTGGGCACGTTTCTTCGAAAGTATTAGACGTCCTTCTTTATCTTCCTTTTGAAGAACTAGCGCCTCAACACGGTCGCCAACTTTAACTAACTCGCTTGGATCGACATCATGTCGAATTGATAACTCACGAGATGGAATAACCCCTTCAGTTTTGTAACCAATATCTAATAAAACTTCTTCGCGATCGATTTGAACAACAATTCCAGAGACTAAGTCTCCGTCGTTAAAATTCTTAATTGTGCCTTCTATAGCGGCTAAAAAATCTTGGGCAGATCCAATATCGTTTACTGCAATTTGAGAGGGGGTCATTAGATAGGTGTACTCCGGGGTAAATCAACTAGTAGGGACAGGGACGGGCAAGGTTACTTTCGAATAGACAGTAGGGTCAAACTGGCGATGACTAGAATGAGTCAATGAGTAGATATTCCGAGGTTTTGAGTAATAAATCCGGCCAATATCTGCTGATTAGTTCGTTTCCGGCTCGAATGGCCTATGGAATGATCTCGTTGAGTATTTTTTTCAAAGTCCAACAAACTACTGGTTCGATAGCTATTGCAGGACTTGCAACAGGGGTTAATGGGATAACCGGAGCTACAACTGCAGGTTTGCGAGGCACCTTAATTGATAAATTTGGAATGAAAATTCCATTGAGAGTTTTTGCACCAAGCTATGCTGTTTTAATTCTCCTGTTTTCAACCGGCAATTCAAGCACTCAATTGGTAGTTTTTGCCGGCGTTTTAGGTTTTTCGGCTCCCCCAATTAATTTATCCATTCGCCCACTATGGAAAGTAACAGTTCCTAAGGATCAAATCAGAACTGCCTATGCAATTGACACTGCTGTTATGAACTCAGTAGGTGTATTTGGACCTTTGGCTGCAACAACTGTTGCACTTAATTATTCACCAGAAATAGCTTTACAAATTTGCTCAGCTCTTATTTTAACCGGTGGAGCTGCACTTTCTTTTTCACCGCAATTAAAAAGATGGGCACCGGAAAAGAAAACCTCTCAAGATTTAGCAGTCTGGCGAACACCAGCTATGCAATTATTGATGCTTGAAGGTGTGTTTATTGGTTTAGGTTGGGGAGCTTTTGATATTGCAGTTCCCGCATTCACCACTCTTGAGAATATTCCGCACCGAACTGGAATTCTTTTTGCAATTATGGCAGCCGGGAATGTTATTGGTGGGCTGGTTGCAGGCATGGTTTCGAAAAAAACTTCATCTTTTACAGCATTTAAAAGGATCTATCTTTTTTGGTTTATTTTCTCACTGCCCCTTGCCTTTACTTATCCAGATTGGTCAATGATGATCGTGACCGCAACTATGAGTTTAATGTCGGGTGGTCTACAAGTTTTTTACTTAGAAATTAGCGAAGCGGTTAGGCCAAAGGGAACTGCAGTGGCTGCTCTAGGTTGGTTGTGGACTGTAGAGGGAACATTTGCTTCATTGGGAGCAGCGCTTGGAGGATTTATCTCCGAGCACTACTCGCCTAGATATTGCTTAGCGTTAACAACCATTTGTGTGGGAATTGGATATTTAATTATGCGTGGTGGAGCCGGTTTACTGAAAGCTGCGGATCGAATTCCAACCGAAGAAGAGGACACAGAGGCACTGGAGGCGAACTTAGATACAAATAAATGAAATTAGTGCGCTGCTAAATCCCAGCTTTTCCCTACTCCAATATTGACGTCAAGTGGGACATTAAGCTCATAAGCATTAGACATTTGTTCTTTAACTATCGATGATAGTAAATCGTGCTCTCCTGGTGAAACTTCTAAAATCAATTCATCGTGGACTTGAAGCAATAATCGAGATTTAAGATTTTCAGATTTGATTTTAGAGTCAACTTTCAACATTGCAATCTTTATAATGTCTGCAGCAGAACCTTGGATCGGCGCATTTAGTGCCGCTCGTTCTGCTATTTCCCTGCGTTGTCTATTTTCATGATTTAAATCCGGCAGGTATCTTCTTCTACCTAAAATAGTCTGGGTATAGCCAAGTTCGCGCGCCTGCGCTACCACTGTCTTTAGATAATCCCTTATTCCACCAAATCTTTCAAAGTACTTGCCCATTAACTCACTTGCTGATGCGGGGTCAATATCTAGTTGCTGCGCAAGACCGAATGACGACAATCCATACGCCAACCCGTAGGACATAGCCTTAATTGTTCTTCTCATTTCAGCATCAACTTCATTCTTCTTAACATTGAAAACTTGAGATGCCACAGTTGAGTGTAAGTCCTCACCAGATTCAAAGGCTGCGATTAAACCTTTATCATCAGATAAATGCGCCATAATTCTCATTTCAATTTGACTATAGTCTGCAGTCAATAAATCTGAGTATGGCTTTTGTGGGACAAAACAATCCCTGATTTTTCGCCCCTCCTCGGTTCGAATCGGAATATTCTGCAAATTTGGCTCTGTCGAGGACAATCTTCCGGTTGCTGCGACAGTCTGCTGGAAATTTGTATGAATCCTTTCATCATTTTCTATGGCACTTATCAGGCCATCGATAGTTGTCATTAACTTGCCACTCTCACGAATTCTTAATAAATGCTTTAGTAATGGGTGCTTAGTTTTAGCTGCAAGCCACTCTAAACTTTCAGCATCAGTAGTAAAGCCTGTTTTAATTTTTTTGGTTTTAGGTAGTTTCAACTCGTCAAATAAAACAACCTGTAGCTGCTTTGGCGAACTCACATTGAATTCATGCCCTGCTTCTTTATGCGCCATCAAAGTTTCATCGGCGACAATTTTTGTAAAATGTGCTGATAATTGCTTCAATTTTGTCTGGTCTACCGCTATGCCTATCGATTCAATTTGAGACAGTAAAAGCAAGGTGGGTTGTTCTAAATCCTCATACAAACTGATCATGCCTTTGGATTCAACTTCGCTGCTTAGCTCTTTTTGTAAGGTATATATCCAAGCTGCCTGTTTAGGATCAAACTGTGAGAAGAGATCCTCAGAATTGGCAAAGACTCCTAAAATCCTTTCGGCAAGATCACTTAAACTTAAATTTCTGCTTCCAGGATTACACAAGTAAGCCAATAATTCGATATCTGATTCAACCCCAGATAGCCGCAAGTTTTTCAAAGCCACTTTAGCTGAATGTACATATTTGGCTATTTGTGGTTTAGAAATCCAGTCGCCGATTTTACTGCCTTGCACATAATAAACTTCAGTATCACTTGTTGCTACAGAGTAACCAAGTAATGTGCCCTCTTGGAAATCAAAAGCGATTGCAATGGGCTTGGTGTATTCTTCTAATAATTTACTTAATTCTTCAGCACTAATCTCTGTTACTTTTATTGACACTTCTTTAGGCACAGCACCACCTGTCTGTGGAAGAGACTTAAGTCTTTCCTTCAGAGCGCGAATCTCCATTTTTTCAAAGAAATTGCTCATCAAATTAGAATCAAATCCCAACCAACTTAGCTCTTCAATTTGAACTTTCAAATCTAGATCATCTAGCAACTTTGTAAGTTCACGATTTAATCTAATTACATCGATATTAGCTCTTAGCGAATCCCCCACTTTGCCCGTTATCTCTTTGGCATTAGTAAGCAATTTCTCTAGATTTCCGTAATCAGAGATCCATTTAGTTGCAGTCTTTTCACCAACACCCGGCACTGATGGCAAATTATCACTTGGGTCTCCTCGCAGTGCTGCGAAATCTGGATACTGCGCAGGTGTTAATCCGTATTTTTCTAATACTGCATCAGGCGTCATTCTTGACATCTCAGTGACCCCTTTTTTGGGGTAAAGCACAGTGGTATTTGGATTCACAAGCTGAAAAGAATCTCTGTCACCAGTACAAATCAGAACCTCATAACCATTTTTTTCAGCTGATTTTGCGAAGGTAGCGATAATGTCATCAGCTTCATAACCTTCCATTTCAAAATGTTTTATACCGAAACAATCAATCATTTCATTTATAAATGACATTTGGGATCGAAATTCATCAGGCGTGGAGGCACGATTTGCTTTGTACTCAGTAAATAACTGCGTTCTAAATGTTTTTCTTGAAACATCAAATGCAACTGCAATATGTGTAGGTTTTTCCTCTTTAATTAAATTTATTAACATTGATGCGAAACCATAAATTGCATTAGTAGGTTGACCGCTGGAGGTTTTAAAGTTTTCGGCCGGCAAAGCGTAAAAAGCACGATAAGCCATCGAATGGCCATCAATTAGCAATAAACGCTTCTGATCAGTACTCATATTGGGATTCTAATTGCCATTTCAGGTTAAACTTAATCATATGACCGACTATCTGGCATTGATTCGCGAGCGAGGATCTGGTGCCCTCGACAAGAAGATGGGCATTGAAATAATTGAGGCCTCACCAAGCAAACTTGTTGGAACTATGCCAGTTGAAGGTAACACGCAACCAATTGGATTACTGCATGGCGGCGCGAATGTAGTCCTTGCAGAAAGCTTAGGATCTATTGGGACACAACTTCATGCTGGCCCCAATCGCCGAATTGTTGGAGTGGACATAAACGCTACACATCATAAATCGGCAACTTCAGGAATAGTCACTGCGGTTGCAACTGCAGTAACCCTTGGAAAGACTTTATGTTGTTACGAAGTTGAAATTAAAAATGACAAAGGTGAGCGCACATGTAGCGCGCGAATTACTTGCTTGATATTGGCGGAACGGTAACTATCTATCTGGGGCTGATTCAGGTGAGATTACTGCTTGAGCAACCTGCTTCATTGAAATTCGGCGGTCCATAGCAGTTTTCTGGATCCAGCTAAAACTTTCAGGCTCAGTTAAACCCATTGCTTTCATCAATATCCCTTTAGCCCTATCAATAATCTTGCGAGTTTCCAATCTCTCATACAAATCTGCAACCTCAGCCTCTAAACTTTTCATTTGACGATGCCTGCTAATCGCAATTTCGATTGCTGGAACTAAGTCAGAGATTGAAAATGGTTTGACTACATATGCCATAACGCCAGCATCTCGTGCGCGCTCAACAAGCTCTCGTTGACTAAAAGCGGTCAGCATAAGCACTGGTGCCAAAGTAATTATCTGCTCTGCAGCTGTAATCCCATCCATCTCTGGCATTTTTACATCTAAAATTGCTAAATCGGGTTTTAATTTCTTCGCTAGCTCGATTGCTACCGCACCATTTTCAGCTTCTGCTACAACCTCGTAACCAGATTCAGTAAGCATCTCAACAAGATCTAGGCGAATGATTGTTTCATCTTCCGCAACTAGGATTCGTATTCTTTCATTTTCTGTGTTCATGTGCCTCGAGTCGGATTCGAACCGACACTATACGGTTTTTGAGACCGTCCTCTCTACCGTTGGAGTACCGAGGCGAATTACCGCATTAGTTTATATTGGATATCTTTTAATACTAAATTACTTGCGATAAGCAGGCGCAACTCCACCAACTGCATCACCAATTTTATGAACTCTCATAGCATTTATTGACCCAGGGATACCTGGAGGGGAACCTGCAACAATTAGTACAAGATCGCCAAGATTTACTCGCTTGGCATTTATCAAAATACTATCAACCTGCATAACCATTTCATCAGTGTGGTTAACAACCGGTGTTAACAAAGATTCAACACCCCAGGAAAGAGCCAGACGATTATATGTTCCAATGTCAGGCGTCAAGGCCAACATGGGAATCGGCGAACGCAATCTGGACATTCGTCTTGCTGAATCACCACTTTGAGTGAAAGCAACTAAATATTTTGCGCCAACAGTTTGGCCAACCTCAGTTGCAGCTTTAGTAATTGCCCCACCCTTTGTTGCAGGAGAGTGCTTCAAAGGAGGGATTTGATCCAAAGCAATCTGCTCCGTACGTTCAATAATGCGGGCCATAATCTTTACAGACTCAATTGGAAATTCACCAACACTTGTTTCACCTGAGAGCATTAACGCATCCGCGCCATCCAAAACTGCATTGGCACAATCAGTTGCTTCAGCACGGGTTGGTTGTGAATTACTGATCATTGAATCTAGCATTTGAGTTGCCACTATTACCGGTTTGGCGGATTCACGAGCCATAGTTATACAACGTTTTTGTACCATCGGCACATCTTCAATTGGCAACTCCACACCTAAATCGCCACGAGCAACCATAATTCCATCAAATGCATCAACAATCTCTTGTAAATTGGCAACTGCTTGCGGTTTTTCAATCTTGGCAATTACTGGAACCCGAATTCCAACCTCATCCATAATCTTATGAACATCTTTTACATCACTAGCATTTCTTACAAATGAAAGTGCAATAAAATCAGCCCCTGCTTTTAAGCCCCACCTTAAATCTGCAACATCTTTCTCAGACATGGCAGGCACAGATACAGCAACGCCAGGTAAATTTAATCCCTTATTATTGCTAACAGCTCCTGGATGTATAACCTTTGTTACAACATCATTTCCATTAACTTCCGAAACTTCTACAGTAACTTTCCCATCATCGATCATTATTTTGTCGCCAATATTGCAATCACCAGGTAAACCTTTATAGGTCGTACTCACTCGATCTTTTGTGCCCTCAATATCTTCAGTGGTAATAGTAAATTTGTCACCCCTTGCTAAATCATGTGGACCATTTTTAAATTTGCCAAGTCTTATTTTTGGTCCCTGTAAATCAACCAAGATTGCAACCGCTTTATTGGCTTTCTTTGCAACTTCTCGAACATTATCTAATCTCTTTTGATGTTCTCGGTGACCACCATGTGAGAGATTTAATCTAGCCATATTCATGCCAGCATCTATTAGCTCGGTAATTTTCTCGACCGATTCAACAGCTGGTCCGATAGTGCAGACAATTTTCGCGCGGCGCATATGAAAAACCTTAAACCATCAACGGACGTGCAGTAGGTTCAATCGGATATGGCAACTGCGTGTTCCCGGTTAGGTATTTATCGATGGCTGCTGCGGCACTGCGCCCCTCAGCAATTGCCCAAACGATTAAAGATTGACCGCGCCCGGCATCCCCGCAGACAAAAACCCCATCGGTAGCTGTTGCGTACTCATGATCCCGAATAATGTTTCCTTTTTCATCTAATTTCACCTCAAGCTGATCCAGTAATACATTTTTTTCTGGCCCAGAGAACCCAAGCGCAAGAAATACCAGATCAGCTGGAATCTCTTTGTCGCTTCCTATTACAGGCTGAAATTTTCCATTAATTAATTCAGTTTCAACTATCTTTAGGGCTCTTAAGTTTCCGGCAGGATCTTTCAGAAATTCTTGAGTAGACACAGAGTAAATACGTTCACCAGCCTCTTCATGCGCACTACTTACTCGATACACCATGGGATAAGTCGGCCAAGGTTGAGTATCAGATCTCTCTTCAGAGGGTCTTGGCATGATCTCTAACTGTGTAATGGATGCGGCCCCTTGCCTGATAGCAGTTCCTAAACAGTCTGCGCCAGTATCACCGCCGCCTAAAATCACAACATGCTTTCCGCTGGCATCTATTTTTGGTGGAGCGGTCAATTCACCAAGTGCTTGTTTGTTACCCCAAGGTAAGTACTCCATCGCTTGATAAATACCTTTAGCATCACGACCTGGAATATTTAGATCGCGCCAATTTGTCGCACCGATTGCAAGTACCACTGCATCATATTTACTTCGAAGTGCTGATCCAGTTAAATCCTTACCTACATTTACACCGGTTCTAAATCTTGTCCCTTCTTGCTCCATTTGATAAAGCCTTCGATCAACAATTGATTTTTCCATCTTAAATTCTGGAATTCCATAACGTAAAAGGCCGCCAATTTTTTCAGCTCTTTCATAAACCACCACGGTATGTCCGGCTCTAGTTAATTGTTGTGCAGCGGCTAATCCAGCAGGTCCTGAACCAATTACCGCTACAGTTTTTCCTGACAAACGATCTGGAATTAGTGGAACGATTCTTTTTTCAAGGAATGCCTCTTCAATGGTTCTAAGCTCTACCTGTTTGATGGTTACAGCTTCGGCATTAATTGCCACAACACAAGCAGTTTCACAGGGTGCAGGGCAGAGCCTGCCAGTAAATTCTGGGAAATTATTTGTTGCGTGCAGGCGATCAATCGCTTCAGGTTTTTTCCCTCGCCAAATCAAATCATTCCACTCTGGAATCAAATTACCCAGTGGGCAACCTTGATGACAAAACGGTATGCCACAGTCCATACACCTACCAGCTTGTTTTTGCAGATGTGAAAACTCTTGTTCCTGGTAAACCTCTTTCCAATCTTTTATACGAACATCCACAGGTCTGCGTTTAGGCAATTCACGAGGAGTATTAATAAAACCTTTTGGATCAGCCATTTATCTCCGCCATAACTGCGCTATCTACCGGTAAGCCTTCGCGTTGTGCCTTTGCCATAACTTCCAAAACCCTTGCATAATCCCTCGGCATAATCAAAGTGATTCGACTCTTACTTTTTTCCCAATCAGCCAATAGATCTTTAGCAATCTGTGATCCAGTTTCCACAAAGAAATTAGAAATACTGCTCCTTACAAACTCCTCTTTATTCGCAGGAAGGGAAAGTAAATCAACCATCTCCGTGTTAACAAGCGATGGTTGCAAATCTAAAACAAATGCCATTCCACCTGACATGCCAGCGGCAAAATTACGTCCTGTGGATCCGAGCACAATTACCGAGCCACCTGTCATGTACTCACAACCATGATCGCCCACACCCTCCACGACTGCATGCGCGCCAGAATTACGTACGCAGAATCTTTCTCCTACCACTCCTGAGATCAAGATCTCTCCGGAGGTGGCTCCATAACCAATTACATTTCCTGCAATAACATTTTGATTAGATTTAAATCTGGCTTTTTCATCAGGTCTAATTATCACGCGCCCACCAGATAAGCCTTTTGCCACATAATCATTACTATCCCCATAAAGTCTCAATGTCAGGCCAGTTGGGATAAAAGCTCCAAACGATTGACCGGCGGAACCATGAAAGGAGATATCGATCGTATTTGCTGGCAGTCCTGCCCCACCAAACTTTCTAGTTACTTCACTGCCCAACATGGTACCGACTGTGCGATTGACATTTCTAACGGACATATCTAGGCGAATACTTTTGCCATTTTCTAAAGCATCCTTAGATAATTTAATTAATTCATTGTCCAACGCTGCCGACAAACCATGGTCTTGTACAGTTGTATTTTTACGTTCACTGCTTCCTGTAGGTGCTTGCAAAATTGGTGAAAGATCTAATCCGCTTGCCTTCCAGTGATCTGTTGCTGCCTTGGTATCTAGCATTTCAACTTGGCCAATTGCATCCTCTAATCTTCTAAAACCAAGCTGGGCAAGTAGCTGCCTAACCTCTTCAGCTATATATTCAAAGAAGGTTTCTACAAACTCAGGCTTGCCTGTGAATTTCTTTCTTAATTCGGGGTTCTGTGTTGCTACTCCAACAGGACAGGTATCAAGATGGCAAACTCGCATCATGACACAGCCGGAAACAACCAAAGGTGCGGTTGCAAAACCAAACTCCTCAGCTCCAAGTAAAGCTGCGATTAAAATATCTCTACCAGTTTTCATTTGACCATCGACTTGCACAACAATTTGATCTCTTAAACCATTAAGTAAAAGAGTTTGTTGTGTTTCAGCTAACCCTAATTCCCATGGCGCACCAGCATGTTTTAGTGAGGTTAATGGGGAGGCGCCTGTTCCACCATCGTGACCAGATATTAAAACAACATCAGCATGGGCTTTACTTACTCCAGCTGCAACTGTGCCAACTCCAACTTCAGCAACTAACTTAACATGAATTCTCGCCTGATTATTAGCATTTTTTAAATCATGAATTAACTGCGCTAAATCCTCAATCGAATAAATATCATGATGTGGTGGTGGTGAAATCAAGCCAACACCAGGAGTTGAGTAGCGAACCTTTGCAATCCATGGGTAAACCTTGTTGCCAGGTAGCTGTCCACCTTCTCCAGGTTTTGCTCCTTGTGCCATCTTTATTTGAATATCATCGGCATTAACTAAGTACTCACTTGTAACACCAAATCTTCCACTAGCCACCTGCTTAATAGCAGAGCGACGCAAATCGCCATTGCTATCTGCCTTATTTCGAGAAGGATCTTCACCACCTTCGCCAGTATTTGATTTTCCACCAATTCGATTCATGGCAATTGCCAGAGTTTCATGCGCTTCCTGAGAAATAGAGCCATAGGACATAGCGCCTGTGGCAAACCTTTTAATTATTTCGGAGGCTGGTTCTACTTCATCAATCGAAATAGGTTTTCGAATGTCAGATTTAAAGTTAAACAATCCCCGCAAAGTCATTAATCGGCGGGATTGGTCATCAACTCTTTCTGTATACCTCTTAAAAATATCAAAACGTTTTGAACGAGTTGCATGTTGAAGAGTAAACACAGTCTCTGGATCAAATAAATGTGGTTCACCCTCCCTTCGCCATTGATACTCACCACCAATTTGTAATTTCTTAGCTCCGGGAATCTCCCCTCCTGGCGGATATGCAATGTGATGGCGCTTTATTGTTTCTTGCGCGATTATTTCAATCCCAGCTCCACCTAAACGTGATGTCGCTCCTACGAAGTACTCATCAATTACTTCAGCTGATAAGCCAATTGCTTCGAAAATCTGAGCCCCGGTATATGAAGCAATTGTGGATACTCCCATTTTTGACATTACTTTTAAGACACCTTTACCTAAAGATTTTATTAAATTCCTAACAGCTTTCTCTGGAGTTATTCCTGTGATAACTCCCTGTCTAACTAAGTCCTCCGCACTTTCCATTGCCAAGTAAGGATTAACCGCAGCAGCCCCAAAACCAATTAGAAGTGCCACATGGTGAACCTCTCTAACTTCACCGCTTTCAACTACTAGACCTACCTTAGTTCTTGTTTTTTCACGGATTAAGTGGTGGTGTACCGCGGCGGTAAGCAAGAGCGATGGAATTGGTGCATTTTCTGCATCACCATCTCGATCTGATAAAACTATGATTCTTGCTCCTTCATTAATTGCTGAAGAAACTTCAGATCTAATTTGCTCTAATCTGGCCACAAGTGATCGACCGCCACCGGCAATAGGGAATAATCCGCGCACTACATGAGTTGCAAATCCTGGTTGGTCACCATCCGCATTGACATTAATTATTTTTGCTAATTCATCATTGTCTATAACTGGAAATTGCAGCGAAATCTGCCGGCACGATGATGGCCCTGGATCCAGGAGATTGTGTTCTGGTCCAATTGAACCGCCAAGTGAGGTAACCAATTCCTCTCTAATTGCATCCAATGGTGGGTTAGTAACCTGTGCAAATAACTGAGCAAAATAATCAAATAACAATCTTGGTTTTTCAGATAAGGCAGCAATAGGCGTATCAGTCCCCATAGACCCCAGCGGTTCGGTGCCATTCTTGGCCATTGGAGTGATGATTAAGCGCAGCTCCTCTTCGGTGTAACCAAATGCACGTTGACGTCGAACAACTGAAGAGTGCGGATAAACAATATGTTCGCGGGAAGGTAAATCACTTAATCTAACCAACCCAGCATGCAACCAGTCAGAGTAAGGCTGAGCCGCTGCCAAACTATCTTTAATTTCATCATCCTCGATTATTCGGCCCTCTTGTAGATCGACTAAAAACATCTTTCCTGGTTGTAATCTGCCTTTTCGAACAATTGATTCTGGTTTGAAATCTAAGACACCAACCTCACTGGCTAGTACCACTAATCCATCATTTGTTACCCAAAATCTTGATGGCCGTAAACCATTGCGATCTAATACAGCGCCAATCTGATTACCATCTGTAAATGTCACACAAGCCGGACCATCCCAAGGTTCCATAAGAGCGGAGTGAAATGCATAAAAATCTTTACGTGCCTGGGACATAGTTGTGTGGTTTTCCCACGCTTCAGGAATCATCATCAAAATAGAGTGCGGCAGGCTTCGACCACCTAAATACAAAAGTTCGAGTACTTCATCAAAGGATGCTGAATCACTCCCGGAGTTATTTATAATCGGAAACAATCTTTTTAAATCACCTGGGATTAGTTCGCTTTGCAATAAAGTTTCGCGTGCTCGCATCCAATTTCGGTTTCCCTTAACTGTGTTTATTTCGCCATTATGGGCTATAAATCTATAAGGGTGTGCCAGCGGCCAAGATGGAAAAGTATTGGTGGAAAATCTTGAATGCACCAGAGCCATAGCAGAAACAACTAGTGGGTTAGAAAGATCTGGGAAGAATTCCTCAAGTTGACCGGTGGTTAACATTCCCTTATAAACGACGGTTCTTGAAGAGAGTGATGCAACATATATTGGCATGCTATGTTCTACCCGTTTTCGCAAACAGAAAACCATTCGCTCTAAGACAAGATCATTTTCTTCGTTTAGACCTTCAACAAATATTTGTTTAAATGAAGGCATTACCGATAAAGCTGTCTTACCAATCGATTTGGAATTTATTGGAAGCTCTCGCCAACCTAATATGCGCAGGCCTTCCTCGATTGCAATATTGTTAATTTGAGATACATAATCAGCGTTTCCTGCCTCAATAAAAAAAATACCAGTTGCATAAAAACCTAAATTGGGTAGCTTGAAATCAACAACTGATCTATAAAACTCATCCGGAATCTGAATTAAAATTCCAGCACCATCGCCACTATCTGGTTCGGCACCAGATGCTCCTCTGTGCTCTAAATTCCTTAGAGCTGTTAAAGCTTTATTAACTATCTCATGGTTTTTAGTTTTATTTAAGGTTGCAACCATGGCAACGCCACATGAATCGTGCTCATTTGCAGGGTTATACAAACCCACCACTTCTGGCACCTTTGAGAACTTAGATTGCAATTTAAATAGGCCGATCCTCTAAAGGTCAGGACGACAGTGGCCTAACTTATTATCAAGTTACAGGATAAATGGTAGCAGGGATATCAAACCCCAGTAAGTCCAACCATCCAACCAATTCCAGCAGTAATTGCCACCCCTAATGCGCCGCCAAGAAAAATCCGTGTAATTGTTTTAAGTACTGGGGATGCAGCTATCTTGGCTGAAATATATCCAGCTGCAACCAAACCAATTGCCGTAAAAAGAAGAATTGCACTTTCTTGATTAGATGAAGCAATCAAAGCTCCGATTAGTGGCACCAAACCGCCGGCAGTGAATGCAATCGCTGATGCAACTCCAGCTTGTATCGGCCTGGCTTTAGTGTGATCGAAATGTCCTAGCTCGTCACGAAGGTGAGCTTCAAGAGCATCTTTTTTATGCATCGATGTAACCACCTGTTTAGCCAAATCTTCTGTTAATCCTCTTTGAACATAAATATCTACTAACTCTTCAAATTCACCTTGCGGATCGACTTCTAATTGCTTGATTTCAATATCACGATCGGATTTTTCAATATCATTTTGCGATCTATCGTGACTGGGAAAC
>OGWI01000035.1_pt1 | contig 15855 bp, 13 predicted proteins | sample 1576021 | NCBI WGS metagenome assembly OGWI01 (sample SAMN07581557, study PRJEB24739) | freshwater metagenome | place: Singapore | collected 2015-04
GTTTCCCAGTCACGATAGGCGCATACGTGGATATTCCTCTGCGATAGGTTCTTTCACCTTAATGATCATCTCGGACTTTGCCCAGACTTCATCTGCTGTATCAAGAATAGTTGCGCCAGCTTTTACATAATCAGCATCGGAGATTGCAGATCCTAGACCAGCGTTTTTCTCTACAAAGACTGTATGTCCTGCAATGACAAGTGAGTGAACTCCTGCCGGTGTTGTTGAAACTCTAAATTCGTTGTTTTTAACTTCTTTGGGTATACCGACAAGCACAATAAGCTCCTATAGTCGACGTTGACTGTACTTACTTGATGCTACTCCTACTTTGCACGAAAGTGAAAAAGCAATCCGCTCTCAGGTTTCATGACTGGTAGTTGGACTCCGATGTGAGCAAATTGATCACCAGTCATTTCAATGCGTGGCCACCATCCTGGTCCACTCTTTTGGGTGAAATCATCTGCACTGAGTTCTTCCACAACTGTTAATTCATAGCGGCGCTCTTTATCAAGTCCATCAAAAGTAGCCAGTAATGGGCCGCGAGTATCAAGCGTCGCTAATTGCATATAGGTAAAAATTGCTTCTGATTTATCCTGAGCCACAGTTCCATACAAATACGCATTTCCAACAATCTCATCGCTTCGAACGACTGCGCCTGAATGCAAGAGATTGCGATGCTTCTTATAGAAAGCAACATAATCTTTCAAAACTTTGATTTCGTGGTCACTTGCTTCGCAAATATTCCATTCAATTCCGGCATGACCAAAGAGCGCATTAATAACTCGGAAGCTAATTGAGTGAGTGCGATGAGTTTGGTGTCCCACAGTTGGTCCCACGTGAGTACCAAGAAATTCAGGAGGAATAACGAGCCCGGTCCAACGTTGAATCTGCTGACGTTCTAGCGCATCATTTTGATCTGAGGTCCAGAATCGATCTGCATGTTCGATCATTCCAAGATCAACACGTCCGCCACCTGAAGAGCATGATTCAATTTCAAGTCCTGGGTGGCGACGTTTTAACTCATCAAAGAGTCGATAAAGCGCAAGGGTTTGTTCACGAACAACTGGTCGCCCATCTGAAATGGGATCTGTGAGATGGCGATTGTGATCCCATTTGATGTACGCAATATTGTTTTCAGTAAGGACCGCATCGATTTGCTCTAAAACATGGTTGTAGGCGCCAGACTTTGTTAAGTCGAGAACTTGCTGGGTACGACCTTCAACAGGAATACGACCTGGTTCTTGCAGAATCCAATCTGGGTGCGCGCGATAGATATCAGAATCACGATTGACCATCTCTCCTTCAAACCAGAGGCCAAATTCGATTCCCTTATCGTTGATGTATTTGATGATTGGTTGCAAACCGTGTGGCCATGCTTCTTTGGAGACAATCCAATCCCCAAGACCCGACTTGTCATTGCGTCGAGATCCAAACCAACCATCATCAAGCACGACACGTTCCACCCCGATTTCGGCGGCGATATCCACAATCTTTCGAATACCTGCTTCATCGTGATTGAAATAAACCGCTTCCCACATATTTAAAGTTAGTGGACGCGGCTTCTTCTTTGTTATGTGGTTGCTGCGCGATCTAATCCAGGAATAGTGGTTATTCGTTAAGCCATCAAGACCACGATCGCTAAATGTGGCTATGGCGCGAGGTGCTTTGTAGCTCTCGCCTTGCTTCAAAATAATTTCACCTGGCAGTAAATATTCGCCTGCACCAATTGATTTATGGCCATCAATCAACCGTTCAACATGTGCGATGTTGTTACCGCTCCATGCCATGCCCAGTGACCACGCTTCGCCATGGCGAAAACCAGTATTGTGATTCAGCGCTACTTGAGTAATTGTGTAATCATGGCCAGACCGACCTTCAAAGCCCTCCCGTGTTGTGAGTCCATAACCAATTGGGCGGCGCTGCGGTTGTCGCTCTTTAGTCCAGTGTCCGTAAAAATCAAGAACCTCATCTGCTTGTTCAGCAAGCGGCAACCAGTAAAGAAAATGCTCGAGGAAATAATCTCCCGGACCTACATTTGTAATCTCTGCATCGATTTTCGTTCATTGTTTGTCTCCGTTACTTGTAGGTGCTTCTTGAGTTTCTGCTGGTGCATTTTGCTGTAAGTAAACTTGTTGAGCAGTTTGCGTAGCACCAGCCATAGTTCCATCATGTTCAGCTTTAGCGATGTAATCTTCTTTTTCGCTTTCCATTTCTTTGTCCATGTTTTTAATATCATCTTCGTTAAGACGAAGAATATTTTTTCTAGCCCAAGACATAGAATAGTATTTACCGATGTAAGGTTCTGCTTGCTGTAACATTTGTAGTCTTTGCATCAGAATCTCTGCATCTTTTAACTCAGAGTAGTGATTGTCTTCAAGATAATCATACTTGATAAATTGAGCAATATCTTCCCACTCTTCTGCACGTATCACACCCTTAGCGATAAGTTGCACTCTAAGAGCAGCATTAAATATTTCATTAAATTTCTTGCGCAGCCTAACAATAAATTTATTAAACTTAACCTCATCACGAGAAATTTCTGTCGAACGACCAATACTAAATCCCTGTTGTTGTTGCAGGCGAGAAATAGGTACATTTAATGCATGGTAAAGTTTTTGTTGGAAGTATTCGATGTCTTGAATTTCGCCAAGATTTTGTCCACCTGGGAGTGTAGTGATTTCAGTACCTTTACCACCTTCACGACGAGGCATCCAAAAATCTTCCATCATTGATAAATGGCGACGATCATCACGTGTCTCACCAGTAGTTGCATCATAAACAATCTTATTACGGAATTTGTTCATGATATCAGAGACGTATTGCTCTGCTTTTAACTTTGGTAGATTACCAACATCAATGTAGAAAATACGACGCTCAGGTGCACGAGAAATACGATAGATGACCAAAGAGTCTTCAATCATCTTTAACTGATTAACTGGTTTAATTGCCTTATGTAAATAAGACATCATCATACCAGTATTCTGGTCAACATAACCAGAAGGGCAATATACTACAGAGTCTAAAGAAAGTTTTACACCCTGTGTTGTTTGTTCAGTAATACCTTTATCATTGTATAGGTAATACTCTTCAATTTTCTTAACAACCTCTACGCCTTTTGCATCTTTTTCTTTAATAATATTTTTGATGCGACGAATTTTACGAGGATCAATGTATCGCAATTCAACGATACCATTTTTAATATTCTTCTCATCGATAAGAACCTGATAATACAGACGTCCATCGATGTACCAAGTACGGAACATTTCATGTGCTCTGTCTTGGAATTTATAAATTCTTAGAATGTTTTCAAATTCTTGAAAAATCTTTTTCTTAATTCCATCAGAAACTTTAACATCATCTAAAACAATTTTAACAGAAAATTTATCTTCATCTGCAACAATTGCTTCATTAACAATATCTTCGATTGCACCATCACAATCACTGTACTGTGAAACTTCACGATAACGACGAATAAGATCGTTTTCGTTTTTAATAGTACCTTCAAGATCCATGACCAATCCGTAATATCCACCAGCATTAACGCCAGTGTTTATTACGGTTGCACCTGAATCAACAGGAGAAGGAGTTACAACAGATTCTAACTCCTTGTCCTTCGCACGCTTTATCTCAAAGCCAAATAGCTGCATAATGTAAAACCTTTAAATTAATATTATAGTGGGAATGATCCAACTGGTGTGTCGATAGAAACATTGACACCAAATCCAGCTGCTGCCCCAGTATTTGAAGTGAAGAAGTTGTAAGTAAACTCTACATCAAACTGTTCAATAGCATTTTGTGTTTCGTAATCTAAACCAACTGCAGCAATATTAGTTGGGAACGCATCAACAAATTTATATGATTTGATGATAGCACCATTTCTATCTAATTGATGCACGTTTAGGTCAACTTGATATTCAGTTGGATTAACACGACCATTAGTAGTGTTATAATTCTGAATACCAGATTGCCACTGCTCTAGAGCATTACGGATACCAAAAGTAGTATCGTTGTAAATTGTTACAGTCCATGGTTGGAAAGTACGCTCGCCTGCAAAGTTAACTGGGCGACCACGATAGAGAACAGGTAGTGTCTCAATTGTAGAAGCTGGTAACTGAGCAGCTTTACACAAGAACTGTGCACGCTGCCCTGCTACAACACCAAGTGTAACATAAGAAGGGAATACTAATTCAACACGGAACTGATTAGGGCGAGCACCGCCACCAATCATCTGTGCTTTAAAATCAGTAATATTTGCCATTTAAATCTCCTTTTGTTCTTATCTATTTATCAGCTATTACGCACCAACTTCGTTGAAGTTAATACTTGAACGAGCAGCGACAAAGTTAAGAGTGATAAAGTTGATAGAACGATTTGGCTTAACGAAGATATCAGCAACAAATTCGTTACGATCGATAACTTCACCAGTGTTGTTAGAATCATCGCACTTAACAACGAAATCAGTAATACCACGACGACCTTGTACATCACGTAGGAATGGCTCTACTAAGTTACGGAATTGAGCACGAGTAAATGCATCGTTAAATTCAAATAACTGGAACTTAGCAGCTGTTGCAATTGCCTTTTCCATAACGATGAATAGACGACGTACATTGATACGATCAAATGCGCTTGGTTTAGCTAACATTGTCTTATCGCCAAAGAGAACAGTTCCTTCTCCTGGGAATGTAACAACTGGGTTAACGCCAGCTTTGTAAAGAGTATCTCTTTGTGTCTTGTTTGGATTAACTGCTAAACGAACAACACTCTTAACCTGTCCACGATTTAATCCACCTGGAGAGAACCATGGATCGTTAGTGTAATCAGTACGTGCGCATAGACCAGCAATATCAGCATTTAGTGGAACGAAACGATACTTGTCGTTGTAACGATCATACTGATACTTGTAACCAGAGTCCATAACACCATAAGATGTGCTCTTATTAACTGCATCTTTGTAAGCAATGATTTTATCGATTTCTGTTGAAGTAGCACCGATGATTGCATCACCACTAGTAACATCTTGTGGAGAAATAAATGCAACGCAATCTAAACGAGTTTCGCAGACATTGCTTAAAATGTAATTTGCAACAGTAGCAGATGCTTTACCAGCTAGAACTAAGCTGATATCATACTGTTCTGCATTATCAAATAGTGCAAAGGCAGATTGTTTTTCAGCATCAGTTAATACATAGTCATCAGTACCACCAGCTAAACTTCTGCTAACTACAGATGTTAGGCTTTTGAAAGAACTTGCTGCAGCATTTTGACCCCATGGTTGTCCAGCAGTTAGATTAGTTGGGTGATCCATCCACCAGATCCACTCAGAACGAGCATTAACAACATTTTTGTAGTAGTTATTAGTACCATCTGGTTTCTTAGCATCAGCTGCTTTAGAAGCAAATGCAAATTTTTCTAGAATTGAACCTGCAGTACCACTAATTAGACCATCTTCATCAATAACGATAATATGGACTTCATCGTTAGAACCACCAACACTAGCAGCATAAACTGATGTTCCTGGAGCACCATCGAACTCAGCTTTGTATGTCCATGTTGAGAATGTTGCGCTATCAGCCATAGAAACTTTTAGAGAGTTACCTAAAGATCCTGGATATTTTGCAGCAAACTCGCCAACGATTGCAGCACCATTTGCATAGTTAGTTGTATAGTGTTCACCATTCTTAATCTTTAGACCGATAGTAGTGCTAATTGTAGCAGTAGCAGTAGCAGCAGTACCAGATGGTGGAGAAGCGATAGTAATTGTTGGAGCAACAGAATAACCTGTTCCAGCGTTTGTGATGCTGATACCAGTAACAGTAGAAGTACCAATAGTTACTGAGGTAATAGTAGCACCAGTACCATCACCAGTGATAGTAACTGTTGGAGTTGCTTTGTATCCAGATCCGCCATTAGTAATAACGATTCCAGTAATAACACCACCAGAAACTGTTGCAGTTGCTGTAGCACCAGAACCAGTATCACCAGATGCTGGTGTAATAGCAACAGTAGCTGCTGTATAACCAGACATAGTTCCACCAACAACGATAGCACTAATTGCACCACCAGAAATAGTAGTTGTAGCAGTAGCCTGAACACCGCCATCTAAATCTGGAGCAGAAATAGTTACGGCAGGTGCAGCTGATGTAGAAACATAACCACTACCAGCAGCAGAAATAGAAAGAGCAGCAAGACCACCAGCAGCTGCAGAAACAGCATTTAAATGACCAGCGTCTGCACGAACTAGCAATAGATTATTTGTATATGATAGGAAGTTCGCAGCAGTAAAGAAAGAATCGAAGTTATTATCGTTTGGTTTTCCAAAACGACGAACTAATTCATTTTCAGAACTAACAGTAGATGGTTCCATAACTGGACCCCACTGGAATGCACCAGCGAACGCACCAATTGAGGAAGATACTGCTGGAACGATAGAAGTGAAATCTTTTTCTACGACTGCAACGCCTGGAGATAATTGGAACGGCATTGTAATTCTCCTTGTTAATAAGTTTACCTTTAGACAACAATCATGTCTACTATTTTATTTAGTTTTTACACGATTTCTAGAAATTTAGAGGTGGTTTTTCTGGTCCACCATCGTCATAAAATCCGAATGGTGTTAGCTCTTCCTCAATAGCCTGCATCTGTTTCTTGTACATTACTTCTCTTAGATTTACATTATTTAGATCTTTAAAATACGAGTTAGTTGTTAGCCATCCGAATAGAACTAATGGCATAACCAAATCATCATGATATCCTTCATCTGCCTCATAAGACCCCTTTTTCTCAATAAATGTAGAGATTTCAGAGATCGTATCTGCATCAGGAACTAGAAGTTTATTTTCTTCAACAAGTGCTTTAAAATTCTGGCACCCAATTCGTTTAATTTTCTTGTCAGTAACAACTCCTAATTGAGTTTTTCCTCCACCAAAACCACCAGAAACTGTTTGACCAGTTGTATGTCGAGTTACAAATAGTATATTTTCATACTCCATCTCAGAGTATAAAATATGAGCGACTTGCTCAGAGATGTTGATCTCAAGAAGAACCCATGCATTATTATAATCTTTACCGACTTTGTATATTACATTTGGATAAAGAAGTGGGCTAATTTCGTTATTGCGATATTTGGCTACAAGTTTATATGGAGTTTCAGTAATATCAACTACTTGGAATGCTGAATAATCTCCACCAACACCTTTAGCCACGTCTGCTATTAAACAATAAGTGTGCCCAGCTTGTGGCTCGACATAAACATCTAATCCATCTTTTTGATAGACTTTATTTCCAACACTCATCTTAGCAATTACATCTGCATTAATAAGTGTAAGACTAGAACCCAAGAATTTACAAAGAACCTCTTGGTTGTATTTAAGTTCACCAAGCATAGCTCTTTGCTCAGCTGCCCATTTTTCATCTCTACCAGGAATTTCCCAGTAAGGGATAAAGAGAGGAACAAACCCATTACGACCATTATCTGCGTCATTCCAAAATTTCCAGAAATGATTATAGCCGAGTGGGGTAGAACTTAAAAGAATTTTAGTAGTTTGACCAGCAGAAATTGTTGGATAAACAGAAGTGAAGAATTCTTCAGCGACATTGTTTGGAATAATTGCAGCTTCGTCAACATATAGTAAGTTTACTGATTTACCACGAATACCAGACTTACCAGTTGCTGAAGTAAATACTTTCGATCCATTTTCTAATTCGATGTCACCCTTGTTCCAAGTAAGCACACCCTGTTGCATCCATTTTGGAAGCATCTCATACATCGTTTGATAACGATCTAAAACTTCTCTTGCTGCGTCTTTTTTGTTAGCAAGAATCGCTACGTTTTTATTTGGTTGAAATAATGTATACCAAAGAATATAAGCAGCTGATGTTGTCGTCTTACCTTGCTGACGACCTTCCATAAGAATAACACGACGATTGTTATGGATCACATCAATCTTTTTCTTTTGACAATCGTACAACTTAAACAATTGTAATCCATGATCTAGCGTAACAATGTAGCAGTAACTTTCAATAAAGTAGATAGGGTCTTGAGAACATTTTATATACTCTTGAATATTTTCTGGAGTAAACTCAACCGAAACTCCTACTGCTTTTAAATTCGCATTAGCATTATAAATTTCAGCCATGATTAAAAATTATCTTCCCAGTTTTCTTGGTCTACTGTAGCAGTAGTAACATCGCCTTCTGCTGTGTATATTCTATTAGGATTACTAAAATCTTCATTTTGACCGATATTAGCATTAACTGTATCGATAACAGATTTACCACTAATTGGTCCAAACAAATTAACTTTCATTTGAAAATTTAATGTATGTGTAACAAATCGTCTTGTCTGAAAATCTCCATCGTATTCATCTTGCACAGAAACACTATTTAAAATTATAGGAGCATCTACTTTAACATTCATGTCTGGTACAACATTAATTGTTAATGTATACTCTGGAGTAAATGTTGGGAGAATTTGTTCAATAATTTGTAACCCATCTTCTTGAGTTTTTGTCAAGATGTATAATGATAAATCAATATTATAAGGAACTGGAGTATACATTGTAGATACTGAACCAGTACCATCACCACATTTAATTTGTTGCATACGATTTACTTTACGAGCAGGGTCATATGAATATCCAAGTATTTCAAATGACATTCTTGGTAAAGTTACATATGTGTGATTATCAAGATTTGGATCTTGTTCGATACGAACTAACCATTTTTCTTTTGGAGCATATGCTAACGGCACTTGTATTCTTTGAACTGTAGTTCCAGTAACAGAATCACCTTGTTTTCTGTCAATATAAATGTCACTAAACAAACGACCGAATGCTACAATACTCTTACGAATAATGCCATGATAGAATACTTGATTATTTAACATTAATCGCCTACCTCACCGAATGGATTAGTTTCATTGAATAATATATCTTCTGCTTGTTCTTTAAATTTATTATTGTCACCAAATGAATCTGGCATATCAATATTATTTTCTATTGTTGCAGTTGCTGCTGCGTTTGAACCACCGCCACCAGAAAATTGAACTATCGGTGCAGTTGTGTATCCTGTTCCACCATTAGTTACATCGACTCTTACAACTTTATTAGCATTTGTATTTGTTCCTAATACTGCTACAGCAGTTGCACCATATCCACTAGATGCTAAGAATGATACAGTTGGAGCAGATGTGTAACCTGAACCAGTATTTGTCACTTGTATGCTAGTAACCTCACCGAACTTAGATCTTGTTGTATTTGTTGTGAATGATTTTAATGTTTCGAACTGATCTACATCTGCCACGCCAGTATCAATTCTTTCGCTGCTATATTGGAACAATTCAACCTGTAACTTATAAACATATAATTTACCAAGTTGATAAAAAGGATCTTGGTGTTGTACGAATTTAATTTCGAACAATCCACCAGTTAATGGGAAATAAATTAAATCACCTTCGTTTGGTCGAGTAGGAATTGTTGTTTGTCCAAAACGACCAACTAACTGATCCCATCTACGACGAGCAACTACTAGCGTAGCAGACTGATCCATCATTAAACCAAACTTTTGGATAAATGCACCTTGTCCCGCAAAACTATCTATATTTTCAAAATACATTTCTATTGGGAATGATGCTTTAAATTCTGATAGACGATCTTCACCAAGAATCTCGTCTTTTGATACTAACTTTCTTGGAATGTAGAAAAACTCTTGACCATAAATTCTTAAAGATTCAATGATCAAGTCTTCAACTAGATACTGCTCATTTCTCGTGCCATGAGAGAAATATACATTGGTTGGCATGAGTTATCCTAAGAAAAAGTCTAGAGGTGCTGATTTAGTTTGTAGTTCGTCTTCTAGTTCTTTAATTTCGCCAGTAGCCTCATCATACAATTTGTCACCATCTAATGTCACACCACCTGGAAGTTGAATTCCAGAAAACTTTTTAATATTTACTGCCCATTGTTTTTTAAACAAAGCAGTAACATAATGTTTCAACCATGGCTCATTCCAAACTTTAGAAAATTGAGCAGGATCTAACGCACGATAACCTTGAATGATAATATAATCACCAAGGGGAATATCTTGTTGCCAATTTATATCTAAATATAAACGATTTTGAGTACGATTAAATCTAAAAGATGCATGACCATTTAACTCTAAATCTAATAGTGCTAGATGTTGCATTACAGTTTTATAATAAATGATTGATGTTGAAGTTAAATCATACAAATCATTTAATCTTAACTGGTATTGAAGATCGAAGATGTTCTTAGAAGAAGATGCTTGTCCAATACTTAAAACTTTGGTGACACCATAAACTAGATCTGGAATTTCAATATACTTGTTGTCGTACTCTCGAAGAGTAATAGATGCTAATGTAGCAGTTGTTGTTCCATTACTAATTATTTCATTTGCAGCAAATGTACCAACAACATTTTTAACTAGCAATAATGTTCCTGAAGATTCTCTAGTTGTTTCACGGCAAACTTCAGCAGTTGCGCCAAATGTTTGCCCTGTGATTTTATCAGCAATCTGAAATGTATTTGCAACAGAAGTAGTTAATGTAATTTCTGAAGCACGAATCTGATGCTTCATATAAATTTGTTCAATACCTTCATAGTGGTATAGACGCCAATAATCTAATGCTTCGTCAATACGATCTTCTAATTGATCTTCATCGACGTTTATCTCAAGCACTGGTGCACCCAGTGCTCTGAGACAATACTGCTTTAATTGTTCTCTAGTTGCAACAGCCATTAGAATTCATCTCCAAGAGCAAGACCCATAGCAAGAACATCATCACCACTTGGGGTATTGCCGTAAACCATCCAAGTAGATCCACTGTAGATAAAATCTACTTTAGTTCCTGCATATGATAAAATTAAATCAGTAGCAGAGCCCATAATTGTATTACCATTTCTAGCAATAGTTAATGGATTAGCACTCCAGTTATTTCCGTCAGCAATAGTAATCTGAGCACCAGCAGATGCGCTAGATGGAAGAGTAATTGTAAATACACCACCGCTAGTATTTGCTAGAATAGATTCACCAAGATTAGCAGTATGATTTGCTGTTTTAACTAACCAACCACCACCACCAGCAGAGAATGTAATAGTTTTTGCAGCACCATCAGTAGCAATAGCTACGTTTGGACCAGCAACAAGAGTGAATGTATCATTGTTGCTAGCTGCAGTGACAGTAGTTTGTCCAGCTACAGCGATATTTTTAAAGATATTCTGACTAGAACCTCTGTCAGTATTAGTAATAGTTCTTGCTGCAGAACCATTATAAGTTGTTCCAGAGTCTAAACCTAAACCAGTAGAAACAGTTAAACTATTTAAGTCGCTACCAAGAGCAACTCCAGAAATTGTAGAGTTAGCTAGGTTTGCATTTGTAATTCCTGCAGTACCAGAAAGGTTTGCATTAGTCAAACCTGTGATAGTGTTTGATGCAGCAGCGATAGTTTTATTTGTTAGTGTTTCAGATCCTGCTAATGTAGCAAGAGTGCCACTTGCTGGAACAGTTACAGATGAACCACCAGATTGTGCAGTTAGAGTTAAGTTATCAGTATTAAGAGTGATTGTTCTACCGCCATTATTAACTCCAGTACCACCATATGTAGAGTTAATAATTGTACCTTGCCAAGTACCAGTAGTAATTGTGCCTAATGTTTGTAGGCTAGAATTAATAACACCAGATCCTAAAGTTGTTGAACTTAAAACAGATGTTCCATTAATCTGATAAACTTTTCCTGTTAATAGATTTAAGTTTTCAGAAGATGTCCAAGCAGAAGTAGCATCAACCCAGTTAAATGTCTTATCGGTAGTGCCTTTAAGAGTAATACCACCACCATCTGCGGTAGCATTAGTAGGTGATGCAGTATCACCAAGAATAATATTAATATCATCAACACTTAACTGTGTAGAGTTAACAGTAGTGGTTGTTCCGTTTACAGTTAAATTGCCAGTGACAACTAATGCACCACCAAGAGTTGTAGTAGAACCAGCACCACCAATATTAACTGCAGAAGCACCAGCAGTAGCAAGATTTATTGTACCAGTTGTTACAGCAGAAAATAGATTAACTATTCCAGTTGTTACGTTTGTAGTTAATGTAGCAGTACCACTAGCACCATTACCTCTAAGGCTTAAAGTAGAATTATTAGTAAGAGAACCAATTTTAACAGTAGTTCCAACGCCAACACCAATATTAACTTCAGTAGCACTATTAAATATGTTGGCTGTTGTAACAGAACTTGTTAAAAGATTAAATGTAGAAGCTGAAGATGTTAGATCACCACCAGCGATATCTAAATCACCAGTTAGATTTGTATTTCCTGTTACACTTAGTGTTCCACCTACAGTAGCATTATTTCCAATTGCTACTGTGCCACCATTCGCTGAACCTAAATTTAAATCTGTTGTAGAACCAGAAGCAGATCCAGTACCAATATTAATTGTTTTAGTATTTCCAGAACCAGTCGCACCTGTTACAATATTAGTAGTAGAAGATGCAGTGCTATTGTATCCTATCGTTAGCGTAGTAGATGCGCCAAACGCATTTAATGTTGTAGCAGTAGTGTTAAAAACATCTAATGATGCACTACCTGTAACTATACTAGTAGTGATAGATGGAGATACTAGGGTTTTATTTGTTAGTGATTCAGTTCCTGCTAATGTAGCAAGTGTACCGCTGACAGATGGTAATAGTAAGGTAGCACCATTATTGTAGATGCTACTGCTTGTTAAATCAAGATTATCACCAGCTGCAAGTTCCCTGACAGTTTCAGAAACTGCATCGATAATTAACGGAAAACGATTAGCCATTAGACCATTACCCCTATATTTTGTGTTCTACCATAGACTGTTAATTGCCCACTAGAAATCACAATTGGAGTAGCACTACTTGGTGCAACATCACCTCTTTTATATACTAAAAATTTAGATGATGACGCTGTGCTCTCAATAGTAATTGTGTTTGCATCAGTCCTTGTAATATTTATGTTTGATCCAGCTGCAAGTTTTACATCATCAGTGCTTGCGTCAGAACCTGTAATTCTAAGATTTGCTCCACCAGCAACTGTTTCTGCAGAAAGTCCATATGTCACTTGTGTGACAGTCGCCCACTGTAAACCAGTACCTGTAGATTTTAAAAACTGCCCATTTGTTCCTGTTCCACCACCAGCTGTTAGTGTTCCAGTTAATGTTGGAGAAGAAAGAGTTTTATTTGTTAATGTAGATGTACCTGTTTCTGTGACTAATGTATGATTGCCACCACCAACAGGAAGCACTGTAGTATTTGTGCTATGTGTAAATGTGATTCCAGATGCATGAGTTTGAATACTTGTTGCATCTAAAAATATACTAGAACCAGAAAGGTATAAATCTTTAAACTTATATGTCGAAGAACCTAAATCGTAAGTTGCATTAACACTAGGAGTTAGATTTCCTGATATAGTTGTAGCACCAAGAGTCTTGTTTGTAAGAGTCTGAGTATCTGAAGAACCAACAACATCACCTGTTGGTAATGATTTACCTAAAACTTGGTTGTCAGATAAAACTGTAGTTCCATTAATCTTGTAAACTTTACCTGTTAATAGATTAAAGTCTTCGGAAGATGTCCAAGCACCAGTAGAATTTACCCACGTTAATGTTTTTTCTGTTGCACCTTTTAATGTAATACCACCGCCATCAGCAGTAATATTAGTAGGTGTGGCTACTGAACCCAGTTCAATATTTTTGTCATCAACAGTTATTGTTGTAGAATTTACTGTAGTCGTAGTACCATTAACAATTAGATCGCCACCAACAGTTAGATTTCCTGTTGTTGTTAACGCTGCAAAAGTAGGAGAATCTCCAGTACCTATTCCAAGATCTGGAGTATAGGAAGTTCCAGCAGAAGTGCTGATAGTTAAAACACCAGTAGCTGAATCAAAAGAAACGCCAGAAACACCTGCTACTGCAGTTGTGCTTGCTGATGTGATTCTACCTTGAGCATCAACAGTTATAACTGGAACCGCAGAGGCAGTTCCGTATGTTCCAGGTGTTACTGTTGTGTTATCTAGATTAATAGTAACATTGTTATTTGTTACAACAGAAGATAATCCAGTTCCACCAGAAATTGTTAATGTATCTGTTAATAATGCTATTGCATCTGTGCCAGTATCACCAGCAATATTTAAATTAGATGCTACTGAAGCAGTTGTTGCTGCAGTAATTTGTCCTTGTGCATTGATTGTTAATACAGGAATATCAGTTGCTGATCCATAAGACCCAGCAGTAACACCAGTATTAGAAAGAGCGATAGTTACTGCAGAAGAACCATTATATGAAGAACCAGATAAACCAGTTCCAATGGTAAGAGCGTTTGTTGCTGTTGCAGTAATTGTTGCAGAACCACCTAATGAGACAGACTGTCCATTGATAGTTACAGAACTATTTGCTAATTTAGAGTTTAAGATTGCTGAATCTGCTAGATTCGCTAAATCTTTTCTAAGAATTTCAATACCACCAGCAGTAGACCCATCATGTAATCTTAATGCATAATTAGTAGTATCAACTGTAAGTTCAGCATTAGCACCAGTAAATGTATTGTGCTGTAATGCTGTGCCTCGTCTAAGTTGAATTTGAATTGACATTATTAGTCCTTACCCTATTGTTCCGCCATTAAGCTGTGCAAAAGTATTTACTGGATCAGTTATTGACCCTGCGTCTAGATATGGAGAACCATCAGTTCCACCAGAACCTGCAGTAAATGATTGTATTTGATTGCTATTATTTTTAAAGTATAGTTTACCGTCAGTGTAGTTAATTGCTAACTCACCGTAGTCTAAATCAGCTGCTAATGGGACTTTAGCCGCAACAGACGACTTTTTAAGTAAAACTTTGTTTGCCATTCTATACCTTAAAAAAGGAATTCACAAAGATGAGGGAGTAATAACTCCCTCTTATTTTTTATTTAGTATGTACCACCATCAATATTAAATCCATCTATTGCAGATGTTGATGCACCTGCACCAGTTAAATTTGAACCCATAAATACTGCACCGCCAACACCAAATCCGCCAGCAACAATTAATGCACCACTGGTTGTACTAGTAGAAGCAGTTGCAGCAGTTATTTTGGCATTATTAATTGTTGCTTGTCCTTGAACTCCAACACCACCTGCAACAATTAGTGCGCCAGTGCTTGTAGTTGTAGAAACAGTATTATCAGAAATTGTAACAGCACCAGAATAAGTGTGTGCACCAGAGAATGTTCCAGATAGAGCACCACCATTAATTGTTGGTGTTGTTAATGTTTTGTTTGTTAATGTCTCTGTTCCTGCTAGAGTAGCAAGAGTACCAGTTGTTGGTAGTGTAACATTAGTATTTGCTGTCGCAGTTAATGTTGTATTAAATGCGCCAGATGTAGTTAAATTACCACCAAGAGTAATTGTTTTAGATCCGTTGTTAACTCCAGTACCACCATAAGTTGGGCTAACAATAGTGCCTTGCCAAGTACCAGTAGTAATTGTGCCTAATGTTGTGATAGAAGTCTGACCAACATAAGTTGCTGCGATATCAATAGAATCTGCACCAACTGTAATTCTATCAGCAGTTCCACCAACTGCTAAAACGCCAGAGCTATATGTTAAACCATTTCCAGCAAGAGTTGATTTAAGTTGTAAACTATCAGAAGCAATCTCAATGCCACCATTAGCAGCAACATTAACTTCTAATGTATAACCACTCTTACTTAAACCATTACCAGCAATTATACTACCAGAAGCGGAGAACAGAGTCCATAGAATAGGATCTGTACCAATCGTTAATGGATTATCAGAAGAAACAACAAACCGCTATCGTGACTGGGA
>OGWI01000036.1_pt1 | contig 15834 bp, 43 predicted proteins | sample 1576021 | NCBI WGS metagenome assembly OGWI01 (sample SAMN07581557, study PRJEB24739) | freshwater metagenome | place: Singapore | collected 2015-04
TTTTTTTTTTCAAGCAGAAGACGGCATACGAGATGCGCGAGAGTGACTGGAGTTCAGACGTGTGCTCTTCCGATCTGTTTCCCAGTCACGATAAAAGGGTTTTTTACCTTTCTTTTTTTGCCTTGCTATTTCTGTAGCTCTTTTAATTACTTCTTTACCACATGTAGCACAAATTATTTTTGTTGTAGTAATCATAAATACCTCCAGATTGGTGAATAATTACTTATACACCAAAAATGGAGGCGACGGTATTAAAGTGGAGGCGGGCGATTCGACTCGCCGTCTTGCGATAATATTGATTATATCTTCTACAAGTTTAGAGTGTTCATAAATTTTGAGAAAGACTAAAGAACAAACAACATTCATCTTTCCGTACCAACTAGTCTCAGGCTAGAACCCGTTGGCTATTCTAGCAGCCGAAGGATTTTACGACAATCTTTTGGACGCTACCTTCATCGCTTCCTAAGATTGTTGCTACTTAATTAAGCAGCAAGAGCTAACTGTGTTTCGCCAGTTAAAGCGTTTAATCGACTTTTAAAGTGGCCGGTCGATCAACCACTACTTGCTGATATAGTCTCCGTTATCCAATCGATACATTTCGCCCCCATATGTTTTACACCGTTCTTTCTTTTAACATTTGCTTGATCATTCTTTTTAAGAGTTCATTTAGCTCTTTATCTTCTTCCTTTGGCAAAGGTGTTTCTCTATTTAGAAATAGTCCTTGTGCCGGTCCAGCTTCTAGCTTTTGTATTTGATATATTAGTCTCTGATTATCTTTATGATACAGAATATTGAATCCTATTGAGCATAAAAATAAGCCATAAAAAATAATATGTATCGGATGTATTTTCATAAAAACTTTCTGTTAGATTACTTATTATACCATCCGATTCCTGTGTGTCAAGAAATTTCTGTACTGAGCCATTACTATCCCACTAGTTGTGCCAACATTTAACGATCTAACACTGCCGTAGTTGGGAATAGTAAGAATAATATTAGCACGGTCTAATATAAAATTAGACAATCCTTTATTTTCTTCACCAAATACAAATATTGGATCAATTGAATCTTGAAAATCATATGAGAACAAATCAACTGTTTTATCGATATATTCTGGAATATTATTCTCAATAGCTATAATAGTTCTAGCAGAACACTGCAAAAGAAAAGATTGTTCGTCTTTATGATTATACATCGGAGTATAGTGGTGGGTTCCTACACTACCTCTTTTATCCCATTTTCTTTTTCCAACATAATGCACTGATCTGAAACCAAAAAAGTTAGCATTACGAACCATAGTAGAAAGGTTAAAGTCTCCACCAATATTGATCATGCCAACACTAGCATTAACAGTATTGGAGATACAATAGTTTTTTATTTCTGGTATGCTTAAATGTTTCAATTCGTCAAGAACATTCATAGTTTTTCCATTATGTCTTTGGTAACTAATTCGGCACTATCAAAGTTTCTAGGTATAGTTTTGTAATCGATATAGAATTCATCCAGAAAAGAAAGAATTTTTTCGTCTATGTTCTTTGCCATATTTACACTTGATAATCTACCAACTTCATCATACTCATCCTCTTGACGAGCAATATAGTAATTTATATTCTTGAATCTGTTGAATATATCTATAACAGCTTGCGAAAATGATGGAGGGTATTTATCAGCTCTATAAAATAGGCTCAAACAAATAGGTGAGTCTGTAACAATAACATCAACTTGGTCTACCAGCATTTCCAGACTATACAACTGTTTCCCAAAAACATATGGTTGACATTGAAGCGTTGAGTGTCTATTCTCCCATGTTAAAGTCTTAGCATATTCTGTAACAAGTTCACAATTCACCCTGTTTTGTTTTAGGTGAAAGAATGTTCCTGATGCTAATGTACTTTTACCAACACCCGGTCCACCAAAAAAGTTAACTATTAGTGTCATTATGATTTAAAAGAGATGATAGTTCCTTGATGTATCCTTCTAACTTTAACGCAATTTCTCCACAACTTCTACAAATATCAGAATGTAGGTATTCTTTCAGATCATCTATTTGTTCTTTTATATGAATTATTTTATTTCTGTGATCATCTGTCATTATTAAGACGGTTTATTAGGAATTGATGTATTACTTTTGTCCGACAACCAGAATACCATTTCATTACATCCATCGTCCCAAGCACATTCAACAAAACCTTTTGCTGCTAGTTTCGCCAAACCAACACCATAAAGCCATTCTCTTGCATCGTTGAAAATATCATTAAAAACTTCTTCGTTAATAATATGATAACCATCTTCATCTTGACCAAGACTATGTTGCTCAACAAGATCAATGGTTTGTTCAAGACTAATGAACTCATCAAGATTTTCTGAGTAATCTTCAGAAAAAGACTTGGCAACATTTTCCCTCAAAAGACTAGCAAAACTATCAATATCAACAATGCTGTAGTTTTCCATTATTTATTCCCAATTAAAAGTATTTCTGAACTGCCGAACCTTCTTCTTTGTCTTTACACCGTTGTAACAGGTTATCTATTGTATCTTGTAGACTATATTCTCCTCTACTTAGCCACTTTTTATGTTCATAAAGTGCTGTTGTTATCTGTGGAATATAAAACTGAATACCTCTTTCAAATTCTTCTGGAAAATAAGTTTTAAGAATACGTTCTATATGAAATAGTGAATTAACAATTTCATCTCTATAATCAATCAATTTGTTGATCTGATGTTTCTGTTCATCTGTTAGACTCACGACACATTCTCCGTTTTTGGTTTCAGTTTCATAAGCTTGTGCTTAATCTTCCAAACTCCTGTTTCCTTATTCTGAATATCTGGCCCCATGTAAATGTGACAGAATCCTTGATGCTTATCCAATCCCCATGCTTTAATGCCGTCCTTATCGATACCTTCAACAACAAAACGACCCCTATAGCCCATTGGGATGAACTCTGAACCCTTAACAAAGTATGGGCCAGATGAAACTTTTATGTGATCACCCTTGACCAAATCTTTCCAGTTAAAGTCTCTAATGACTTTTGTATTCTTTGCTTCTTTACTTTTGGGCTTAAACGTAAACATTTCGCCGCAATCTTTACATACATATGAGCGAGGCCCGTTATTCGTAGACCCGCAACGATCACATTTTTTACAGCCTTTTGGCATGGTTGGTGTATTCCTGTATATGTGTGAAGATGACTGAGATACGCTCTCAGTATAACTGATATATCGGTCTTGTCAATAGGCAAACTTTAGAAAAAAAGGATAGCTACGATGCCAGCTAAAAAACAAAAATTCCAAAAACAAGAATTATATGAGCTTTATATTAAGCAAAATTTATCTATGTTTGAAATATCTCAGATAAAAAAATGTTCTGAAAGTTTTATAAAAACTAATTTAGTTTACCATAAAATACCTTTAAAAACTTGTTCAAACTACATTAGATTAACACTTAGCAAAAAACAACTAATCAAAGAATATATAAATAACAATAAACCAATCCAACAAATTGCAAAAGAGTATAATACTGGATATACTAATATTCAAACATTACTGAAAAAGTATAGTATACCAAAAAGAGAATCTCATAAATTTAAAAAGGGTCAAGATAATCCATTATGGAAAGGAGGTAAAATTATCCCAGCAAGTTTGCATTATGACTATAAGCATGGAGCAGAACGAAGGAATTTATTATTTGACATAACCATCCACGATATGGAGCAACAATACATCAAACAAAATAGTATTTGTGCTATTTCTGGTATTAAATTAATGATATGTGCTTCTAGAAATAAAGCTAAAGAATCAACAGCATCATTAGATCGAATTGATAGTTCTAAACCATATACTAAAGACAACATACAATGGGTTCATAAAAAAGTCCAACAAATGAAATGGAATATATCGCAAAATGAATTTATAGAATGGTGTAAAATTATTTCTTCTCACCAATCTTGAATCTTAATCTTACTATCGGCAAATTGCTGGTTTGTATCAGATCATCTAAACTATATAAATCAATAGTCTCTAAACTTCTAAGATAATCATCAAATTTATTCCAATCTTTACCATCTATAATTAGAGAGTATTCTCTGTTAGAATAACCATAAGAATTTTCACTGTCATAACATTCTACTCGTCCAGCAACCCAATTGTTTCCATTTTCATCTATCCATTTTTGGTTCATTATACATTCTTGTACGAGATAATAGTTCCACATAAAATATTCTTTATCGATTATTGCATTTTTCGCAGATGGTTTTTAACCAACCGTGCTTGGTTGTCTTTCCTTTATTTCCACAAATTTCGCAAGTTTTATAACTCCAGCACCTTGCCATACCAATTAAACCCCTAGTATACTCATCTCCACCATTAGAATAAACCCGTAATCCCCCAAACTTTTCTTTAATCTGAGTAAATTGAAAGGGTTTGTAATCTATTGGATTCTGATTCTGGCTTATCCTGTATCTATTATTTCCTTCTATATTTCTTTCATGCTGCTCTACCATAAAACAAATAGATGATAAAATCTCATACCATCCATCATCACACTCTATTCCATAGGCTCCAATTGGTTCAGTCTTATTATCTTTAAGAGAAAATAATGAAGGATACTTTTTATAAAGCTCTGTTTCAGAAATTTCGTTCATAGTTTTTTCTTTTTAAGTTCAGGAGGTCTATAATCACAATCTGGAATAATTTCTAGTTTGCCAGGACTATAGTGACAAAAATAACTACTAGATATTTTCTTTTTGATTAGACCATCTTCTTCGATTTGAGTATAAATATTAATTCTGTACCGATTATCGTAGACATTAATAATTTTAGTCATAAGATGATGATTGGGTCGCTCAACCTGCTTAAACAAAAGACTTTCTATTTCAATATCATTCATCAAGACTATCCTTTCTTATTTTCAGCAAAAATACTATCAATATTAGTAGCTAAAACAACACGATCTTTATCGCCACTAATTTTTCTATCAGAAATTATCCAAGTATCACAAGTAAATTCATTACCAGAAGATGCATCATGTATAATCACTGGACTATTCCAGTCAAAACTTCCGATATTATCAATTTCATTAGCTTGTGAATGGAGATAATTATATAGATCAAGCCATGTCATACTGTTCATCTAGCCCTCCGGTTAGCTCTATCAAGTTTACGAATAGTTTCTTTAGCATTAGCTGGAACCATAACCAAACTAGGAGCAGTTTTATGTCCCCAGTCCATAAACCCAACTGCTCTTTGTTCAGTAGAACAATCTTTACAAACCAAAGTTCGATTAGATTGAGTCAAAAATTCAAAACGCTCATTATCAATCATGGCCTGACAGTAAACGCACAGCATAGATGCCTCCAAGAGTTTGTGATGATGGTGCATTTATACCATGTTATCGGCGTTTGTCAACACGTTCTTTAGTCTTTATGACCAAAGGTGGTGGCGAATTTTAATAAGATCAATCAACATATTAGTGTCCTCATTATCATATTTTTCTTCTAGTTCTCCAAGCTTCTTTAAAGCCTGTTTTTGTTTTCTAAGTTGTGCTGGCTTTTGTTATGATCATCAAAAAGAGTTTTATCATTTACTTTGCATACTTCACTCCATCCACTAGATAAATAAGGATCAACTCTAGACGGTCTAATTTTTGTCCACCACTCATAAAGTTTTTTAATTTTACGAGCAGCTTTTGCTTGTTCGCTAGGCTTTTTAGTTTTATCTGGATAAGTATCTTTTAACCTATTTGCCCATCTAAAATACTCATAAGCGGCTTCAACACAGCGACCATTCTTGAACTTATATTTTTTCTTATCCTTGTATGCTCCAATATGAGCTAAATCTTTTTCCACAAAATCTACAAGTTCGGTGAAAAGACCATGTATTATTTTTTCATCGATTTCATAATACCCGCCCGGTTTAAATCCAGTATCAATCATATGGGTTTTGTCTATCCAACGATTACGCACATAGCAATCAACGGTATGATAAACATCATAAGGAAAACACCAAACATTCTGAAGAGTTTTAAACAACTTTTCTGTTATCCAATAACGAATTGGTTTTCTCTTTTTTAGATCAGAGTAATAATCATCCCATGCTCCCCACTCAAGAGCATAAGGTTTCTTTTCTCCTCTAATCCAGTCAGCAAATTTACCACAAGTCCAGTAGTGCCATCTTTGTCTTAGCATCGTCAATCATACTCCAGAAAAAGCAAAAGATTCAATCTTGATAGTTTTGCTGGAACAATCGAATGTTCCATCATCATTACTGTAAATAATATTCTTGAGTTCTAGTGCGTCAAGAATTTTTTGACAGTTATCGCATGGCTTACTTCCAAGAATTAATCCCTTTCGGTTAATTCGTAAGACACATACGCTCCAATTAGGATCAATATAGTTATACCTATCAAGTAATTTAGAAATAAGATGAGATTCAGCATGGGGGTATGAATATTCTATATAAGTTGGGATATTAAACTGTTGACCAATCCTATGGGCCTTTCGGCTCATTTTTATAGGATTATTTTGGGCAAAAGCGAGCATTTTATTACCATCAAATGCAGCAGCATAGTGGTAACATCTAATAAGAGGATTAGGATTCCAATTGTTATATGCTTTACGAATTGTTTTCGTTATTATCTTCATGGGCAGTTTCGTCCAATATTTTGTTTATTTGATCCAAATGTTTTTTGAGATCCTCAGAACTACAAAGATCATCCCTCATAGACTCAGGATATAACTGAGGCATAGGGATCTGTTTTACCTGTTTGGCTTTTGGTGTTGTAGGATCTAATGGTATTTTTTCTGGTTCTTTCATAGGACACTCCCTTATTTTGAAGCTAACATATACAAACCAATGTTAGCAAAAGCATACCCCAAATATGCTATTAGCATACCAGTATTGCCTTTATAGCCTTGTTCAAAAGCCACATAGGCATAGACACAACCTGTAAAAGCTATTAACCATGCACTCATATTAGTTCTTTTCTATTGGAATATATCTTGTACCATTTTCCGCAACGGTCTCTTTCCCAATAGTAATCTTAGGATCTTGCTTTAGCAAGTTAATAATAGCTTGAGTATTAACATTGGGGCTAATAGAAATTGCACCGATTTGGGCCATAATAATCTCCTTATATTAACTGAATTGTGTTGAAGGAACTGATGTATGGTATGATACCACAAAAAAAATGACAGTCAAGAGTGTTTTGGTGTAATTCAATGTTAGTCACAGGAGAATTCAATATGACAAAAATTTGTAAAGTTTGTAATGTAGAGAAAGATATTTTAGATTTTAGCAAACAAAAAGGACAGATCGCATATAGGTGCAAAAAGTGTTTATCTGAATACAATAAAAAATACTATCAACAAAATCAAGATAAAATCAAAAAACAAACTCAAACATTCAGAGAAAATAATCCAGAATATATAAAAGATTGGAGGCAAAACAATCCAAATAAAATAAAAAAACAAAAAAGAGCATGGTTAGAAAAACACAGAGATCTAATCAACCAAAAAGAAAGACATAAAAGAAAAACTAATACTGAATATAAAATCAAAAAAAATTTAAGAAGAAGAGTAAATCAAGTAATTACTAGAAATAATAAAAGTGATTCTACCATGCAGTTAATTGGTTGTTCAGTATATCAATTAATAAAACATTTAGAACAACAATTTGTAGAGAATATGAGTTGGGAAAACTATGGTGAGTGGCACATTGATCATATAAAACCTTGTGCTAGTTTTGATTTAAACGATCCAGAACAACAAAAAAGATGTTTCCATTATACTAACTTGCAACCCTTGTGGGCTGAAGATAATTTGCGTAAATCTGATAAGATTCTATAAATTTAGCAATCGTTTTGTCCTTGAGCTTATATTCATAATCTATATCTATTTCACGCGAAAACAACTCATCATGAACATCATATACATGATCACTATGTGCTTTATCTAGAGCATGATCTCTCCCATTGCTGAAATGAAACAAGGGTTTAGAATCGCCCCAAGTATCAAAACAGCTTTGTGCAGCATCGTCTGCTGTTAGGTTTTCTGGATTATTAAGTCTAAAATGATGTGAATCGTATGTAATAGGAATATTGGTAATTGGATGAAATATATCAATAAGTTTAGCTACGCTCCATGCGGCCTGCCGATCATCATTCTCTACCACCAATCTAGCTTGACAATTCTCGTCAAGACGATGGAAATTTTTAAGAAATCTATGACTGATTTCCTCTCTTGTACCATCTTTACTGTTTTGAATATGTATATTTATAGGAGTACGATGATCTGCACTAAGACCAAAACGATCCATAAGGCTACTCATAAGATTCAATTCTGTAATAGTTTTTTCAACAACTTTTTCATCTGGAGATGCCAATACATTAAACTGGTCAGGATGTGCGGATATTCTTACATTTGTAGATTTAATAGTTTCTTCAATTTCGTCAAATATATCTTGAATATCATCGTGATTGGGTAGGTCTGTTAAGTCTACACTAGCTTTATCGTAACTAATCAGTGGCATCAGATCACTACTAAGACGATAGCACCAGTTATTTTCGGAACATAACTTAATAATTTCATTAGTGGTAATCATATTATTGTAAATACGATCACCCAAAATACTAAGAGCTTCTTCTCTAGGCAAACTAGAAAATCGTTTCCATGTCATAGTCTGAAATTTAACGGGAGGATCACGTTCTTGAAGAGTCAACGAAATACAACAGAGTCCTGGCCTAAACATAAAAATCTCCTTGTAGCCCAAGTATATCTTGTTATCGTCAGTTTGTCAACACTGACTTTAGAATTATTCGTACTCAACCAGCAAAGCCTGACGAATAGGTTCAGTCAGATTGCCTCTATCTAAATAGAAAGATAGGTCAGGATTAAAAGTATTCGGCATATGCTCTAATACTCTTGTAGAATAGATCGGATTCTTTGGTCTCATTCTTAATTCTCTGTTTAGATGATATGACCACAAATAAGCATTAGCAGCACGAATATATTTATCTGTATCAAAATCTTCAATAGGGCAATTTTTTACTAATTTAAGAACTCTTTTTTCACAATCATGTTCAATTTCTAAAATATCATGCAAACTTTGATCTAGCTTTTCTGGGGAAACATCGTAGTCTTTAAGAGGAAGCCCATAATGAAATTTAGGATAGTTAACCCAGTCGAATAAAACGTCATAAGTTAATTGGCTTTTATCCCATAATTTACGATCAGTTTTCCATTGAATAAAATGACAATATTCATGAAGAAGAATCTCAAAACCCATATGATGTTTTAGAGCTACAACAAATTCCTTATCTTCTGCATCAAACCAACCACCATAACCATCTAAATTCTCTTTGTTATGTAATAACACAGAGAATCCTTGGTCAAGTAATTCTCTAACAATTTTAATCGTAAGATTAGATTTGGTTTCCATATTCGAATTGCTCTACAGAGTGTATTTTAACAACCTGAAATTGAATACGACATTGATCTTTGAATCGAAAAATAGCATCTTCTTCTGAAGTTGCATCTATCACTTGATTAATTAATAGGTGTTGCTTGGATGTATCATGCAAATCATATACCTGTGCTGTAACATTATACATCTTGATTTCTCCATCCCAATGCTTCCGATACTGTTGGAAATTGTTCTGAAAAAATTCTTTTTGCTTCTTCTGCAATAAGCATATGTTCTTTCTGAGTCCCATTAGAAGATCTTAATTCTATATAGTGAATCCATGATCTGATATTTCCATGAATATATAAACGAGTAGGTGTTGCCAATGGTAGAATAAATCTAGCACACTCTTTGGCTATTCCATCAGATATCATTCCATCATAAATAGATTTAGCCTTGGCAAAATGCTCTCTAATTTTCATACCCCATTTAGCCCTAACTTCATCTGGAATATCATCTATACTATTCTGACGATTTTTATTGTCTTGTCTGCGTAATTCAAATAATGGAATTTCTTCTGCTAATAGTGTTGTGTCTGCATATCTCTGAGAAAACTCTTGAAAATTAAAACTTCTATGTCTCAAAATTTGAGCTGCTATTCCTCTTGTGGTATTCACTTCAAGACACATACTTGCCATTTCAAATATTGACCAATGTTTATTTTTAATGCAGTAGGCTAATAGCTTAGTATAATTATCTGAGTCTTGATTAGTGGGATTGCTGACCCTTGCACAATAGCTCATTAGTTTTTCTGCGTCTGGAGTTACACTAATCAGTTTTACATTCATATTTGATCCTCTGTATATGATATTTCAAATTCTTCTAGTGGGCAAAGTTCCTCATCCCAAAATCCATTCTTTAGTCCGCGACCAAGAATATTTCCAGCTTTTAGCCAAATACTATTATAGTCATCGACAGTCACTCTCTTTATGGTTCTTCCCCAATCACATATTGTAGCGTCAAAAACTTCTGTACCAACATCAAACCATTCATCTGTTTTTGATATAAATTTAACGTATTTCATCTTTGAAATTTATTTGTTTTGGTTTCCCACCAAAAATTTACCATATATTGATCTCCATCAAAATATATCGGACAAAAATCTGGACGAAATACGCTATTAAGATCACAAGCAACACATGTAAAAAATAATTGTGATCTCAAATAACCATAATCTAAAAGTTTTTTCTCTATTTTTCTAAAGTTATTTCCACTGAGACATCCACTGTCTACAATAATTAGGGTATAATACGGATCTAATTGATCTGGATGAATAATTGCTTCAAATTCATTTTTATATGGAATATTCACTGGTTCTATATCTAGTGGCTCATTTTTACTAGATAACTTATGAGCCATTAATTGAGCCATCAGTCCAGAGTATTCATAACTTAGTTGCAATATAGCTGTATTACTAGATAAGTTAATAAGACTATTATTTCGAATTTCTTCACAGATTCTATCTATAGATTTGGTTTCCCATTCTCTATCGATATATAAGTTTTTATTACCCATAGTCACTAACGCTAAAATGTTTGTAGTCTTTACCTTCTTGGAACTCTTTTTGGTATTCTACCCATTTATTGTCAGTCATAGAATTGAAAATTGCAGTAGCTACTTTACTAACACTAGGAGCAACACCACTAATAGCATGATCATCGCTTTTCATCCAATAATAAGACGCTCCATTGACGCTATCATCTTTTTCTTTTACAATGTCATACCCTTTATCTTTCGCCCATCTTTTAACTTCAGACCAAAGCATAATATGTCCTTATTTTTCGTAGTATTTCCATGCTTCTGTATGTTTTAATGCTATAAGTTTTCTATCTTGATTAACTATCAATTCTTTTTGGTAGTCAATTAATTTATATAGGTCAATGATATATTCAAGTACCTCTTGACCTTTATATTTAGAAAGTATCTCGTTAACTTTTGATTGATTTACAGGATCATATTTGAATCTATACTCATGACTCATTTCATTTCTTTTTCTACAAGATTAGCTATCTTTATGAGTTCTCTTTCGTCTACTTTAGATAGTTCATCTTTACATAGAGCAAGAAGATTAAACAAAGAATAGTCTTGACTAGAATCCACTTCTGATAAAACGTCAGTATACACTTTCTGAGAAAGCATAGAAAGAGCTTTATTGATTTTCATAATCAGCTTACTGTGTTGACCTGTCATTTTTGCATCATCTCCTCAAAAGTTAGTTTACGCCTATGATCAAAACCTTTACCAAATCCTACTTTGTAAATCTCTTTGATAGTAGAAAGGTGATCGAATTCGTCAAAAAAATCCTTATTATCTTTGGCCCATTCTACCCAAGACTTTTCTTCATCACACTCTCCCTCCAAATCTGATAAATACAAATCCTCAGAGGAATATTCGTGTTCCTTACCATTAATATCTCTTACTATAAATCTAGTATAAGTATGGGCTGGATATGTATCTACAGAATGACCAATTTTATACACAACAATAAAAGGTTGCATAAAACAATCATAAACAGTGTCTCCAACCTTAACACCTGACGCAAAATCTATTCTCATGATTGGTCTCCAATAATAGTTTGATCATTGTTTTTCAAAAACACTTCGTAAGCTTGTTCTAAATGCTCTATAACTTTAAACTTCCAAACATCATTTGGATTACGAACAGAATCAATATCATAATCAGTAGCGTCGATGCTATCGTCAATCAGCTCTATAAGAGATTGCATAATAACATCAGCACCAACTTTTCTGGTAAGATTTTTCATAAGGTCTTTTGAAGTCATGTTCAGAAATTTATTCCCGCAATATATCCTATCAAGAAAAATAATACAATAACAGAGAGCAATTCGACAATCCAAGTGTAGTCAGTTTTCATTTCTGTATTGTACCATATCGGTCAACTAGAGTCAAGACTTTAGGCTTTCCAAGATTGTTTTAGTTCATCTAGAACTATAGATACTTTATTTTCGTCGTAATAACAATCATTGTTGTTAGTAATCAGTTCATTGTATTTTTCGGGCCATGTACTATACAATACATTCATTATTGATTGACCGTATCTCCAGTTGAAATTATTATACGTTTGATCTACAAGAGTTAAGAATTCTTTATATGTTATCGTTTTCACACAAGAATTTTCCTAGAGGATAATTAGGATTAGCTATTAAGGATATTCTGCCGTCCGAGTAATTGATTTTGTAAAGATAAATGTCTCTTGTATTAGGATCTTTTTGTAAATCTTTTATAAGCTCTTCTGATTGATATTCACTTAATCTTGTTCTATACTTTGGTAGATATTCTCTATACTCTTTTCCCATACTTGTAAAAGTATAATATAATCTAGTTTCACAATCGCTGTCTATCGTGCTTCTTATTATCATTTAAGTTCTGTAAAATATGTAAGATAGTTTTTAACCGATCTATATTAAAAGATTTTTCAAATGGAATAAATACCCACTGAAAATCCTCATACATATAATACCCCTCTAAACTTTTATAATGAAAATTACTTAGCTTTTCTATGTTTTCTGGCTGAATTGTGTGTGTCATTCTTGAACTTTTGTTCCAGTATCGTAAGGATATCCATTTTCCCATTCTTCGCTATAAGTATCCTCGTAGTGGTTATCCCACCAAGGTATTTTACTATCCGGTAATTCACCACTCATTTTTATATATCCCTGGTTCTAATTTTGGTTCATACGACTTATATGTCCAACCTAAATTAAGCAGGTCGTTTGATACTTCTGATGTTACAAAACCTTCCGATACATAACCAGCAATATTTCCTGCTCCAATACCAGAACAATACCAGTCAAGATAATCACCGGTCCTATTGCTATAGAGATCATGCCTAGTGTCATCTTTGATTAGATCAGATACTATTCCACCAGAATATCTCCAAGAACAACTCCATTCTTGGTCATCTTTCATAAAGATATTATTGCACAGTGCTGCGTATAGATTTTGTGCATACACATTATTTACTGTGCATTTATAACTTATCCAATCAGTCTTTAATAGGTCTGCTTCTAGATTAGCTTTCATTTCTTATTTCCGTATTTACTTCTCAATAAATCTACAATTTGTCCAGCAGTAAAAGGGACTGTATTTCCGCCTAAATAATATTCGCCGGTAAGATATATCATATCATCAAGAAGTTTCTCGCTATTATAGAGTTTCGCCCATCTTGGCTTATATTCTGCTTGCATATACTCCCAAACACTATTATAGAAATCACAAATCAGTTGATGGGCTTTATCATTCATGTTGAAACCTCCTTGTAACCATCAAGCTTAAAAACTTGCTGAAATACACTAAACATAGATCGTTCATGACTTTCGATTAATACAGCAAGTCCCTCAAGAGCATTAACAATTTCATCAGTTGAAAGATCATGTTCAAGAATAGATGCCGATAAATCTCTAATATGGTCTGAAAAAATACTGGTCTTTGTGATCTTATTTTCTAGGTCAAAACGATCCATAAATGATCCTCCGTTTGGTTGAGATTTCAACTCACAGTATACCACAGTATCGTCTCGTAGTCAACACAGCCTTTAAAAAAAGGGGCCGGTCTGTAATAACCAGCCCCCTAATTAAAAAGGAGAACCACAACTTATCCTTCAGTAACTCTCAATTTCTTGATTTTATTATTTTCTACCTTATTCGTTTTAGCCAATTCAAAACTCAAGGTTAAGATACCATCCTTTAAAGAGGACACAGGATCTTTGTCGCTCAAATCGGACGGTAGACGTATAACCCTTCTAAATTCTTGACTGCTCAATTCTTTTATTTGATACTGTTCGTTTTTTGCCATATAATTTTCATGCAAAAATCCTCCAACAGTCAATAACTTACCCTGATCATCTTCGCTCAATTCTACGGTCAAGTCATCCAATTTAACTCCCGGTACAGTATATTGCAATATTAAATGAGTATCATTTCTAATAGCATCCATCAATGGATAACCTCGACCCTTTTTACTCAATCCGGCAAAAAAATCATGACCAAAAATATTGTTCATAGCTTGGTCTAGTTCTTTACTAATCTCAGAAAATAGATCAACACGGCGAGGAGCAAGATAACCGTTACGAGAAATAGTCATATTCATAATAACCTCCGTTACAAACTATAGTCATAGTTTAACTAATAAAATTGGCCCACATTTGTGGCACCAATAGATTCACGCGAATCTAATATATTTTAGGAGTAATTATATGTCTGTCAAGCTGTTTATTGATCATATTATTTCTATTGAAAGAATGTTGTATATTATTGCCCCATAGAAGTAAAAAAACACCAGTAGCAACATAAAAATTGGAGTTGTATCCTATAAAACAAGCACCAATAAAACCTAAAATCAAACCGATTATGCCTAGTGCAAATTTATTCATGATATCTCTTCATTAACTTCTTTTTGTAGTACAATACTATCTATCATAACCGATATGGCTGTTAATTCGGAGAATATTAAATTTAATGAAAGTGCTTCTCCGTTTGGTTTGACAATAGTTAATAGAGTATTTTTGTCTATATTATTTGATCTGAGTGATATTTTATGATTATCTGAGGTTAGAATAGATGGCATAATTATCTTTCATTCATAGATTGGATTAGAATATTAAGAATTCTATCTATTTTTCTTTCCATGTCTTTAACAGCCTTTTTAAGCATATGCATATCTTTGATGAGTTCAGAGGGTCCGTTATAAAGATCATGATTAGACTGTAAAACTTTTGAACATATCTCGTTTATATTTTTGCTCATAATGTTACCAGTGACGAATTGTATTTGCTATAATAAATCCACATGTTACAAAGTTTACTAATATGATAGTAAGCTTAACCCAAAAAGCAGTCCATGCCTCAACTTGTGTTAATATAGGAATATCTGGAGCATCATAATCATCTTGTCCTACACGATGATCTATTGCTCTAGCAAGAATAAGTATCGGACGATATAATCTCATTTAGTCTTCCCAAGGAAAAATAATCCATCTGGTATCTTGGAATCGATCTATTTCTCTGGCACAATAGTCTATTCTAAAATCCTGAGAAAAATTATATATGAGTGAGCAAGTTTTTACGTTGCTAAATCCTTCCATAAATAGCTGATGAACTATTTTTTGAAGTGTTACTCCGCTGTCGCAAATATCATCAACAATCAAAACATTTTTGTCTTTTGGTAATTGTTCTACTTCATAAAGTCTAACTTCATTGTCCTTATTGTCTCGTAATTGACAACTCATCATAATAAGTGGTTTATTAAACCTATGACTCAATGATATTGCTGGAACTAAACCTCCACGCTTAACTCCAACTATATAATCTGGCAACCACTGATTAATATGAATGTAATTGGTTAAGATTTCAATACCATCAT
>OGWI01000037.1_pt1 | contig 15580 bp, 18 predicted proteins | sample 1576021 | NCBI WGS metagenome assembly OGWI01 (sample SAMN07581557, study PRJEB24739) | freshwater metagenome | place: Singapore | collected 2015-04
GTTTCCCAGTCACGATAATACTCCTAGAGTGTTCGGGATTTTGCGAAATGCTGTATCCCTCAACAGAATCTATTATACACGATTCAGGAACATAGAGTGTCGTCAAGGCGACAATTGGCTACCATTCATCAGCCGATCAGTGGCGGATTTGACCCGACAAGCGGTAGGCAAAACCGACCAATGAACTTGACACGCGCACAATAATTATGATATAATTATATCATAATTTTGGCGCCAGCGCTCTAAATTCTATAATTTAGAGCCTTACAAAATTTATAACGCTGTAATAATTGGATCGCTCTTGTTTATGTGCAAATTATGATAACGGTTTGGTTCCAAGCCATAAGCCCGCATCATGTTACGCCAACCGATACCATGCCCGCCATCTGTCATATCATTGCCGTTTATTATAAAATCTGCAACGTGGATAAGCTCATGTGGTACAATTTCTAGAAGCATCTGCGGTTTATAGCGTCCAAAAAATTTGCTACCAAATTCTACCCTATGCTCCTCGCAGTAGGCATAACCGGCAACCTTCCACAGTCGGTTATTTATTCCAACTTTTGGAACCTTATAGGTTCTAAGTTCGGGATAGGTGGCCTGCAGTGCCATCCAAACTAAGTGGGCTTGACGTTCTAGAACCTGTATCAGCGGCTGGGCCATATCTTATACCTCAAAATTATTGCTACAAGAAATAGATTGATAGCGTAATTTGCTATTAAAATTATATCACCTTTGGGGATGATATAAACAATCATGAAAACCTCGCCCCAAAACCACATCATTAAAAACGGCCATGTTAAACCGTCTGAGTTTTTACAACGATATGATTCTAGGGCTTGGGGGACTGCCGAAAAAGCGAGCATAAGCCCGCCAAGCCAACCTAGTGTATCAAGCATTGAAATGATCCTTGACTTGAAAGTTAGCCCACGAATACTTACAAATTTTAGATTGCCAGTCTTTGGTTGCTATAACTTTTAGCAACACTGGAATCTCATAGCCTGTTATATCTTCTAGAGCAGTGTGTGGTTCTTTGGTGAAAGTACCCGTTACAAAACCTGCAACAGCTTCTGCATCTGTTCTAAAAGTCATATTACCCTTGTCAGTGGGAGCATTGAACAGATGGTTCTGCAAAACATAACGCAGGTAAGCCTTGCGATGGCAAATGATCGCGCTAGCGGCGTGCCATAGGCAAAAACGATTAGTAAAACCGTCTAGTATAATTCCTGTATTGCTACATTTTTCAGAATCAAAGGTAAGGTTATAGGCAGTGAGCACAGGGTTATAAAGGTTAATACATTTATCAAGCCAACGATTGATTGCACCTACTGACGCGATAACACGGCGACCATCATCAAGCATAGTGCTATAGTTTTTGATACGACCTTCAAGGTTGGCGGCATGGAAAAAACCGGCCTTCTCATTGTACCAAAGTTTAGAAAGGTCTAAATCTTTGACAATGACAGCAATACTGTCATAGATTTTACCACGACGATCAACGATAACTGCTGCAAAATCTATAACCTTGTTGTCGATGGTAGTTTCAGTATCCACGACGCAAAAGTATTGTTGTTTCATAATTTATAACCTAGTAAAGTAAGTGAACGAATCGTAAGTATAGCATAAAAGCAAGCCTTGTGTCGACCATTCATCAGCCCCACTCCGCCGCTCATCCGACCGACCAACGGTCGATTTGAGCCGACAAGCGGTCGCCAAAACCCTTGACACGCCCAAAAATTATATGATATAATTTTTGGCGCCACCGATATAAATTTTATATCGGTGTAGTTTTTATAACGTGGAACCATGTTCCACGTGAAACCTAGTCCCAAAGCTCCTCAGGTTCGCTGTTATAAAATCTGCAAAGATCGTCATACATTCTAGCAAGCCAGCTAGGATCGTTCCAATCTCTATACGTTCCAAAAGTTGGAACAACCGCATACATTTTTTCGTAGAGTGTTATAAAATCTAGCTGAAGTTGTGTTATGGTTTTCATATTAGTGTCCTTGTTTGCTTGGAATGTAAACCCCGCGAATGTTGAAGGCATCGCAGACTGTTTTAAGATATTGAACATTGTCCTCATAGAATACAATGTTCTGAATATTGAACATATCTCTGTATTCTTCGATGATAGGCTTGAGTCCGTAAACCTTGAGCGTACCACCTGAAGTGCTATCGCCTTCCGCTCTAGAAACTATATGGTCAGGATCGCCTAACTTTGTGCTAATAAATGCAAGATCAGCGTCCCGCAAAACGCGGGCAGTAGCGATAATAACAATACAGTCGGGATCAGCGTTATCTTTTTTATATTGTTCTGCAAGTGGTAACAGAGAATCTTCCAGTGCGCGATGCTCATTCGCACGCCAGTAACCAAGGTCGATGCGCTCGCCATTGTTATCAAAAACAGTACGGTAGCGATGCAGTGAGCATACAATTGTGCCATCCATGTCATAGATTGCTATCCTTTTCATTACATTGTCCTTGTTTGTTGCTATGCGCTAATTATACACGAAATCCTCGCCGCTGAAACCCCCTAAATCGACCATCTATCAGCCGACCAGTGGTCGATAGCAACCGACAAACGGTCATCAAAACCCTTGACACGCGCCAAAATTATATAGTATAATTTTGGCGCCATGGCTATAAAAACTATAGCGTTGAAATTTTTATATGTTCCATGTGGAACCTATGCTTGCCCTCACCATTTTTCTGTTCTAGTTTTTTGTTCTTGTGCTTGCCTGCACCTGTTTGGGTACGCAACGGCCCCTGTCGTGGCTTTTGTTCTAATTTATAGATTGGTTGTACAGGTATAATTTTCATAGCACCAGTTCCTCAGCAGGCCAAGCAATTTTTCCATCATACTTCAATTGATCGGCTTCAAATGGTGTAAGATAGTCATCGGCTTCAACCGACCAGCCAATGATATATTCTTTAGTATAGTCGTCATTATGTTCGACTACATTTTTAACCGACATCACAAAATCCATAGCGGTTTCATCCGTTACATTTTTTACAACGTAATCGTTACCGCCTTTGGCTTTCCAGTAGGGGTTATGAGCCGAGCCGTAATTTTCCCAAAATTGTGTTGTGATTACAAGTTTCATATCAGTTCCTCTGTTGCAATAAGATAATTATACACGAAAAACGCAGCTGTGACCTACCATTCATCAGCCGACGAACGGTAGGCGAAAACCCTTGACACGGCCGCAAATTATATGCTATAATTTGGCGCCAGCCGTTATAATTTTTATAACGGCTGATGGTTTCACGTGAAACAGTAGCGGGCCAGGAATGTTATCATAAACATAACATATAGCCATAAGCTAATAGTTAGAGCGATCAGCTTAGTCATTCTGTTATCCTTTTTATAACGGGGAGCTATGCCCCCCTTGGTTCTATTGGTTAGAACGGATGAAGGTTACAATTGCTGCAAGCGCAGTCTTGTTAGCCTTCGTCAGAGAATCTATATCGTTCTCTGAGAGGTTGAGAGCCGCACCAATAAAGTCCGCGTGAACGTCTTTTTTGATGGGAGCTTCACCGTTCTTGTTTACATAACTTTTGGCTACGTAAACTTTTTCGCGTGAGAGCTTGGCAACAACTGAACGAACAGTCTTGCCGAGAGCTTGAGCAATCTGCTCCACGCTAACGCCAGCTTGATAATCGGCCACGAGCTTTGCAGTCTGCTCTGGGGTATAATTAGGGGCTTTGGCTTCTGCCATTTCTGCTACTCCTGAGTTGTTGAAAGAAATTCTATTATAGGCTAATCGGGCAGGCAATGCAAGTCAATAATTCGCCATCTGTCGGCTTAGAGCTACCGTCTGTCGGGTTGAGTTGATTCTAATCTTTAGTACAAGTTTTGTACAAGATTATAGAATGTATAATGTAATAGGTTATAGAATTTATAATAGGGGGGCGGTTATCGGACTGTTATAAAATGTAAAACGCCGGGGCCCATCCACACGCGGTAGTTTTGAAAAAATTTGAAAACCCCTAAGGTGCCAAAATCTACGCTTGATTATAGTTAACAAATCAGATATAATCAAACTAACAACAGGAGCACACATCATGGACTACAAAACCATAGCAATTTCCGATGTACACTTAGGCAGTCGGGGATGTAAGGCTAAATTATTGCTCAACTTCTTAAAAAGTAATAACTGTGAAACCCTATATCTCATAGGAGATATAATAGATGCGTGGAAAATACAGCAAAACAAGTGGTACTGGCATCAATCACACACAGACGTAGTCCGTGAAATACTTAAAAAAGCCAAACGTGGCACCCAAGTTGTGTGGATTGCAGGAAATCACGACGAATTTTTACGTCCACTAATTCCTTATAATATTACCTTTGGTAGTATAGTAATAGCCAATCAGTGGGTACACAGTGGCATAGATGGTAATCGCTATCTACTAGTACACGGCGATTTATTCGATGGTATTACCAGACTAGCTCCGTGGATAAGCTTTCTAGGTGATAAAGCTTACGATGTACTCCTAACCGTCAATACCAAGTATAATTGGTGGAGACATAAACTAGGATTTGGTTATTGGTCACTGTCAAAGTACTTAAAGCACAAAGTAAAGCGTGCTATAGATTTTATGTTTCAGTTTGAGCTAAACTTAGCCAACTACTGTACCAGAAAAAATTTTGATGGTATAATTTGCGGACATATACATCGTGCTGAGATCAAAGAACTAAATGGTATAGTATACATGAATACCGGCGACTGGGTTGAGTCATGTACTGCAATATTAGAACACTATAATGGTACCTGGGAGTTGGCAGAGTGGCACGAGATAAAGCATGAAGATAACGTGGACCCTAAGCCTCATAGTCATTAACATCTATGACATACCAGGTAGTAATTACCCAGTCAACAAGTATGCTAACAAGCTCAACAAAGCCTAACAAGCTATATAAAATTTCCCTGGTTCAAGGTAGAGGCTCGCTGTGAAAAAAATCTTAGTAATAACTGATAATCTACCAGACCAAGTAAATGGAGTGGTTACTACCTATGCGAATTTGGCCAAGGTTGCACTTGGTCATGGTTATCTTATTGATTACTGTGATCCCTCTAGCTTCCCTTATATTAATTGCCCTGGCTATAAAGAAGTCAAGCTTGCCTTACCTTACAAAATGGCCCAGGCGATTGATAGGTCAGCTGCAGATTATTATCACATCGCCACAGAAGGTCCCATAGGTTTGTGTGCTAGAGCATATCTTACAAAACATGGCATTAGGTATAATACTAGCTATCATACTAGATTTCCTGAAGGTCTGGACACTCTTTTAGGCATTCCACCCAATTTAACTTGGCGTTATATACGCTGGTTTCATAAACATAGTGGCCGCTGTTTGGCAACTACCCAAAGTGTTGCTAGTGAACTACAATCTCGTGGTATTGACAATGTTGTGTGTTGGACTCGTGGAGTTGATCAAATGTTATTCAATCCACAACCACGTAGTAGTAAATCACATAAAACACTGTTATGTGTAAGTCGCGTTAGTCGTGAGAAAAGTTTAGAGCGTTTTTGTGAGCTGCAAATTCCAGGTACCAAGAAGGTCCTAGTAGGTTCCGGCCCACATCTTAACTACTTGCAGAGTCACTATCAAGATGTAGAATTTGTGGGCATGAAACTAGGAGCAGAGTTAGCCGACTACTATCAACAAGCAGATGTGTTTGTGTTCCCCAGCCGTTGGGATACTTTTGGTATTGTTATGCTAGAAGCAATTGCCTGCGGCACGCCTATAGCAGCCTACCCCTGCAATGGACCACTAGATGTTGTTGAGAGTGGTATCAATGGTTATTTGAATGAAGATTTAAGTTTAGCTGTTCAACAGTGTTTTAGTCTTAATAAAGCTAAGGTATACCTTTCAAGTACAAAGTGGACCTGGCAGCGTTGCTGGGAAATTTTTCACAACAACTTAGTGGAGCCGCTATGAGTACACATCTACCAGCAGAAACTATTAGGATTAGTCCAGAAGCACTTGAAATAGCTAACTGCTACTTACAAGTGCAAGATGCACGTAAGGTTGCCAACGAACTGGACATAGACCAAGACATAGTAATAACTACACTAGCTCGCCGTGAGGTACGTGGCTATATAGATCAAGTATTTTTCGATACCGGCTACAACAACAAGTTTTTAATGCGACGTGCCATGGATGCACTTATACAGCAAAAGTTTCAGGAGTTAGAGGAGTCTGGTGTTGGCAGCTCAAAGGATATTGCTGAACTGCTCAGCTTATCACACAAAATGAGCATGGACCTACTAGATCGTGAAATTCAATTGGAAAAGCTCAAGCAAGGTTCACAGGGACCGCAAAAGCAGGTTAATGTGCAAATTAATGAGTCAGATGGATCAAAGTACGGTCAATTAATACACAAACTAATTAGTGGTGATGGTGTATAATGTTGTTCGCACTAATTTTAGCAACAAAATATTATTAGTAGAAATTTTACATGCTAATCGTAAGCCGTGAAGATATAGACTGTGAGCATATCACAGAGTTTGATCCTAGTAGTAGATTTATTAAGCTACCTATAGACAACTACCTAAAATTACTAAACCTCTACGATACGATCAATCGTCCACAGATTGCTCTGATCAATAGTATAAACAGTCCACAATACCGTTTTGTATGTGCAGCACTTGCACGCCGACTGGGAAAAACTTATATAGCCAATGTGATCGGTCAGCTAGTTACCTTAGTACCTAATTCAAATGTACTTATTATCAGTCCAAACTATAACCTTAGCAGCATCTCATTTGAGCTGCAGCGCAGGTTGATCAAACACTTTGACCTAGAAGTACAGCGCGATAATATTAAAGATCGTGTTATTGAACTGCAAAATGGATCAACTATTCGCATGGGATCGGTTGGCACAGTAGATTCAACGGTGGGCAGGTCCTATGATCTTATAATATTTGATGAGGCCGCCCTAAGTGATAAAGGCGAAGAAGCTTTTAACATTGCACTGCGCCCAACACTAGACAAGCCACACGCAAAAGCTATATTTATTAGTACACCGCGTGGTAAAAACAACTGGTTTAGTCGTTTTTGGCAACGTGGGTTTGATAGTAATTTTTTAGAGTGGTGTAGCCTGCAAGCTGACTATACAGAAAATGTTCGCATGGCTGAGTCAGACGTGGAAGAGGCTCGCCGTAGTATGTCCAAAGCTGAGTTTGAGCAAGAGTACATGGCATCATTTACTAGTTTTCAAGGTCAAATCTATGAAAGTTTTAGGTCAGAGTATACTATCGACAGTTTGCCAGATAATCTACGAGGTGAGGCTTTTGCCGGTTGTGATCCTGGCTACCGCGATGCTACTGCATTTGTTAACATCATTTATGACCATAGTAGTGATAAATTTTATTGTGTAGAAGACTACTTGGAGTCGGAGCGTACTACTAGCGATCATGCTCAACATTTTCATAGTATGATTAGTCGTTGGAATTTGGAAACTATATTTATTGATAGTGCAGCTGCACAGTTTGCATCGGATCTAGCCTACAACTACGATATAGCAACTACTCGTGCTAAAAAAGATGTATTAGCAGGTATTGCTTACGTGCAAACTATTATACAGCAAGGCAGATTACTTGTGCACAAAGATTGTACACACGTCTTAGCAATGCTAGATCAGTATCGTTGGGATAATCGTGAAGGATTAACTAAAGAAAAGCCCAAGCACGATGAATATAGTCACATGGCTGATGCCCTCAGATATGCCCTATACAGCTATGTTATTTAAGGATAGTAAATTTAGCTATTGACATTTAGGTGCCTTTTAGGGTATAATAGTGAAAATTGTAGAGGTAATTTGTGGCAATTAACACAAACAAAAGAATAGCTGTTAAGTGGATTAGGGATAAAGCTAAAAGTGCCTATGAAAAACAGTCTCAGTGCTATATATGTAAAAGTACTAGTGAATTAGAGTTGCACCACCTACATTCAATAACTTGGTTACTTGAATCATGGGCAAAACGTAACAATATAGATATTAGTACTGATCAAGCTGTGTTAGCAATTCGTGATAGTTTTATTAGTGAACACCATGAAGAAATATATGATCTTGTATATACCCTATGCAATCGTCATCATGTTCAACTGCATGGCATCTATGGCAAAAGTCCGCCACCTAGTTCAGTAATGAAACAAAAACGTTGGATTGACTTACAGCAACAGAAACATCTATCAGGTGACAGTAATTTTAGAGGTAGTAGCTATGGTTCCTATTTCTCACAATTTTTAGGGGAAATAGATGGCGTTCGAAAAGGTTCGTAACTGGATAGTTGAAAAATTAAATCCAGCACAATATAGTATACATACAGACGAAGGTACGCATATAGGGTCAGAAGCCCGCATTGTAAACTTTCGCACAGCATTTAAAAATATTGATAGTGTTAATAGATCTATCAATATGGTAGTTAGCGCTTGCGCTAGTTTAGACTATGATATAAAAGATAAAGTACATGATGGTGTTGTTAGTGGAATACGTCAAAAAACCTTAGCAACACTACTAAATTTTAGACCAAATCCTTATCAAAGTGCCGTAGAGTTTCGCACTGAATTATTTAAAGATATATTATTAGACGGCAATGCTTTTATTCATTTTGATGGTACCTTTATGTACCACTTGCCAGCTAACAATGTAGAAATTATCACAGATCCTAAAACGTATATTCGTGGCTTTCGATATAATGGCAAAGTTGATTTTGGTGATAGTGAGGTATTCTACTTTAAAGACCTAAACGGTGATAGTATCTATCGCGGAGCTAGCCGACTAGAAGCTTGCCTAGAGAATATAAGCATACTTTACAGCATGCAAGAATTTCAGCAAAAGTTTTTTGATAATGGCACGATATTTGGACTAGTATTAACAACTGACAATACACTATCGCAGGTTGCTAAAGAAAAAACTATACAATATTGGCAACAGCGATATAATGCTAAAAGTGGTGGACGGCGTCCAATTATCCTAGATAGTGGATTAAAACCACAAAAATTAAGTGAGCAGAATTTTAGTGACTTAGACTTTGATGTTGCTATGCGTACTCACAGTGAGCGCATAATGACTGCAGTAGGAGTTCCACCTATATTACTAAATGGTGGTAATAATGCCAATATATCTCCTAATCTTAGATTATTTTACTTAGAAACTGTTTTACCGCTAGTAAGACTATACAACAGTGCACTTGAAAGATATTTTGGTTATGATATAGCACCAGTTACTAGTAATGTTAGCGCACTGCAACCAGAACTAAAAGATGTTGCCAGCTATCATCAAACACTGGTAAATGGTGGTATTATAACACCAAATGAAGCCAGAGTAGAACTAAGGTATCCAACCATAGCAGGCGGAGATACCATAAGAATACCTGCTAATATAGCAGGTTCAGCAGCCAATCCATCCTTGGGTGGTAGGCCTAGTGAAAAGAAGGAGTAATATGAAAACAAAACTGGAAAAATTACTCTATTTAAGCAGTAAGTTTACAGCTAGTACAGACTCTGATGATAGCATTTTTATTGAAGGATATGCTAGCACAGTAGACCGCGATCGTCAAGGTGATGTAATTCCCATGTCTGCATGGACACAGGGATTAAAAAATTACCTTAAAAATCCAATCATACTAGCCTATCACAATCATCAGATGCCAATTGGTAAAATGGTTGAGCATAAGGTTACTGATCAGGGTTTGTGGATTAGAGCACAGATTCCTGCGGAAGTAGGTGACGTATACAAATTGGTTAAAAAGGGTATATTAAGTGCATTTAGCGTAGGTTTTAGAGTACGTGATGCAGATTATGATCACGCCAGTGAATCGTTTTTGATTAAAGACCTAGAGCTACATGAAATCAGTGTAGTTTCAGTACCTGCAAATCAAAACACACTATTTAGTTTAGCCAAGGCATTTGACACTGCCGAAGATTTTGAGTCATTTAAACAGCAATTTGCACTAGCACCAAAGGCATCAGCTAAACAGCTAGATACCCCACGAGCAGCAAAAAGCACAACAAACGAGGAATGGGACATGGATCCAAAAGAATTAGAGAAATTATTAGCAGATGCTGCTGCTAAAGCTGCTGAACAAACTGCTAAAGCTGTGCTAGAAGCACAAACAAAAGCTGCTGAAGACGCAAAGCGTAAAGAAGCCGAAGAAGAAATGCTACAAGCTAAGATCAAGGCCGCAGTTAACGCCGTTGCTCCTACAGCTTCAGTAATTCAAACAGTTGATACAGGTGCAGAACGCCTCCTAGCAGACGTTGAAAAGCGCCTAGAAGATCAAGCCAATGAGCACAAGAGTGCTATTGAGAATCTACACGCTGCTATCAAAGAAAAGGCCAAAGAGCTAGAGCAGCTACAAAACAAGAGTGGCGAAATTGAAGCCCTACAAAAGAGCCGTATGCAGTTTACTGAGCCCAAACATGACGACGTTTCCTACGAAGATAAGGAAAAGGCCGTTCTAATCAGTAAGATCATGCGCAAACAAATGCATGAAACCAAGTTCGGCAAGCAGTTACTAGAAAAAGCCGCTGCTAGTTTTGGTGCTTATGGTGGCACAAACAATAGTGCACGACTACCAGATCAGCGCTGGGAAGAAGAAGTTAGCACAAACATTCAAAACGAAATGCGCCGTCAGCTAGTAGTAGCACCTACAATTCGTAGTATTGCTATGGCACAGCCAGTTATGAAGATTCCTGTAAACCCAGAAGCAGGTGAAGCAACATGGGTTATTGGAGCAGGCGCTAGTGAGCGTTTAGTTTATGGTACTAGTGATAGTAGTGGGGCAGCCGTTGTACATCAGCTAAAAGAAGTTACTCTAACAGCTTATAAACTAGCTACCAAAGAGTATATCGCATTTGAAGAAGATGAAGATGTACTACTACCAATCCTACCTCTAGTACGTGATGCTATGGCACGTCGTATAGCTAAGAGTGTTGATAAAGCAATGCTACTAGGAGCCGCTGGAGCCGCAGACCCAATTAAAGGTCTAGCCACATACGATCCAGCCTTAGGTACAAGTGGTGACCCAACAGCCCCTCTAGTTACAATTAGCTTAGCTGGTAATGCAGACAGTACTGGTGTAGTTACAAGCAAGAAGTTTACTGTTGCCAAGGCAATGGAAGCTCGCCGTAACTTAGGTGCTTGGGGTCTAAATCCTAGCGAACTAATTATGTTTGTAAGCACACAAGCTTATTACGAACTAATGGAAGATAGTAACTTCCTAACAGTTGACAAAGCTGGTCCAGCTGCTACCCTATTTACAGGTCAAGTAGGTAGTGTTGGTAATACACCAGTTCTAGTTAGCTCAATGTTCCCAGCTGCAACAGCCGGTAATCCAGCTGCTGTAATTTTCAATCCAATGAACTTTATGGCTGGTACACACCGCGGTATGCGCGTTGACAGTGATGACGAAGTTATCAATCAGCGCAGCGTATTAGTTGCAAGTATGCGTATTGGTTTAACACAGCTATCAACAGTTGATGGCCAAGGTGTTGTAGCAGTTCGTTATATTGCTTAATTTTATTAAGTTTAGGCAGGATTCGCAAGAGTCCTGCTTCTAAAGGTTATCTTGATAGCCTTTAGAAGCACACAGGAGTTTTATATGGCTATTGACTTAATTACTAGAAATGAATATAAAAACTATTTAGGCATTACTAGTAGCAATAAGGATCAAGAAATTGATTTACTAATTCCTAAAGTTAGTAGTCTTGTAAAAACTTATTGCCGCAGAACATTTATAGATCACTATAACGATCCTAAAACTGAGGTATTTGAGGGCGGCTTTGATAGGTTATGGCTACAAGAGTATCCAGTTAGAGAAATTTTATATGCTGAAACTAGTAGTGACTATGGTCAAACATATACTAACATGCAGCAGTACACAGACTGGGTAATAGATGGTGACAGTATAAGATCAATAAAAGATCCTTACTACTTTAAACCATTAATAAAAGGTTATCAGATTACCTATTTAGGTGGTTATGAAGATCCGCCTGAAGATCTTAAACTGGCTGTACTTGACTTAGTAGAATACTATTCAAAGAATAACAGTGCTGTGCACGTAAATCGTGATGTTACACCTAATGTAACACAAATACAGTATGTAGCTACTACAAACTTTCCTGCACATATTAAGCGGGTCTTAGATCAGTACGTATCGGACTATGCATAATGGATGTAGGTCAGTTTCTATCGTTTATAAGTGGTTATAGAAAAGCCACAAAATTGCCAAAAACATCGCAAGCTAAAATCAATGAGTTTTTAAAGCGTGCTAATGATGATATACGCGATCTTATAGAAAATGCTACGCCTGCATTAATATTACTAGATACTAGGGTATATACTAGTGCTTGTGTTGATTTTGCTCAAGAGTTACGTGATCCAAATAGCAGCACTAGACAATTTGTGGCCAATGTAAATGGTGTTTATAGAGATAGTAAAGATTTTGAGCAGGAACTACAAAGTGCTTTAAGTCAGTATAAACCGCCTGTAATTGACATAAATAAAATAAGTGGCAAAATTGCTATAAAATCATATAATCTAACAGATTTTAGCTCTGTAGTTAGCAAAGTATTTACTTCACTTAATGCTAAATTAGCACAATATGCTCCAGGCATACAAAGCGGCGACCCAACTATTAGCGGCAGAGCTAGATATAGTGTAACTGCTGCTGGCAGAACAATTAGAACAGCATTTAGTAAATTAACTCCGTGCAAGCTAAAAAATCCAGAAACGGTAATACAAGGTTTCGACCCTAGTACTCAAGAAGTTTTCTTAGGTGCTACATTTAGTACACTACGTAGTAATGTAAATCCAGTACTAACTCCACTAGTAAAAGCCAGCTTTGAATCTGTAGGAATCATCTTAGCAGATAAAAGTACCGAAAAATCAAAAATCAATGCCAATACGCCTAAAGCAGATATTAATCGTGCTTTTAACATAGGTGAAATAGTAGTATTTGGACATACAGGTGCAAAAACTACTGACCCACAAACTGGTGCAGTTGAAATATTAGGCTTTAATAGCCCTTGGACCCAGCAATTAATGCTATTGGCAGCACAAAGTACAGAACCAGTAAATGGTACAAATTTGATAAATGGTTTTGTAAATACTAGTGGTCAACTAGACTATAGCATAGAATTTACCAAAGAAGTTGCTGGTGATATTAGAACACTAATGCGTGGACAATTAGCAGTAATTGTGCCTATGAGTGTTAAGTTAAACAGAGAAGTACTACAAGGCGAAACTGCAGCAGCAGATCAAATAACACAAAATTTATTTGGTACAACTTATAGAAAATTACGTACTAGTTTAATAGGCAGAATATTAGACGCAAATAACTTACGCAGATTAATAACAGGCCTAACGTTTTCTCCTAGTCTATTGAAAAGCATTGAAAGTGGTATAGTAGAAACAATAAAAACTGGCATGTTTAAAAAGACTAGAGCAAAAGCTAAGTCACCAATAGTTAGTGTTACTAAAGATAATACTATTAATTTAAACTTAAACAAACAACAGTCTAAAAAAGTAAAACTACCACAACCTAAGCTACAGTCTAAATCTAAAAAAGTTGCCGGAACAAAGCTATCTGGTGTAGCTGGCGAAGCAGATGTAGTTAGTTTACAAAATTTACTAAACCTAAATCTAGTAGAAACTGTAAAGCGTAATATGGGCGATGGTAATAGGCAGGATATACTTAACCTACGGAGCGGCAGATTTGCAGAAAGTGTAGAAGTACAACGAGTAAGTCAAAGTAGGCAAGGAATGGTTACAGCATTTTACACTTATATGCGTAATCCCTATGCAACTTTTAGCCAAGGCGGCAAGCAGCAATATCCTAGAACTAGAGATCCCAAGTTATTGATCTCTAAATCAATTAGACAAATTGCACAGCAGTTAAAAATACAACAACTAAGGGCTGTACAAGTATGAGCAAGAGAACATCAATATTAAAAGCCCTTGCTGAAACGTTTAAGACTATAGATGGTTATGCACCATACACCGTCAATTTGCAAGGCAACAGTTTTGCCAAATTAAAATTTTGGGATGAAGTGCAGGACTTTCCTAGTGTTTACCTAACACCAAGCACAGAGACCAGAGAATATCTTCCCAGCGGATTTGAGTGGGGCTTTTTACGAGTATGCGTAAAAGTTTACTGTAAAAGTGAAGATGAGGCACAAGAGCAATTAGAACAACTGCTAAGTGATCTTGAAACTTGCATAGATCGTAATCGCAGACTAGTTTATGATACAACCAACAACTATGAAACAACAGAAATATTAATAGACTCAATAACTACGGATGAGGGATTGTTAGCCCCCTATGCAGTTGGCGAGATATACTTGCAGGTCCGATACCAGGTCATGTAAGCAACCGTACCAAAGAGCCTATACAGATAAATGTCTAGTTATGGCTATAGTGGTACATAAACTATAGGGATAATTGATATGTCAGTTAATTTATTACGTAATAGTAAAGTTTACTTTACTACCAATGTAGACTTAGTAGATCCTAACCGTGGAAAAATTCTAAAAACAGGTCTTAATCCTAGCAATACTTTTGAAATACAAGTACTTGATGACCTTAGTTTTAGTCAAACCACAGCCGTAGAAACAATTGCTGTTAATGAAACTGGTGCTGCACCTATTCGCGGTCAGCGTACTTTTAACACTGCCCTAAATCCAGTAGATTTTAATTTTACTACTTATATGCGTCCTGCAGAAGTAGGCAATGCTGGTGCACTTACTGAAATACTACCTAAACTTGGTGGTAGTGCAATGCTTGCATGGAATACAAGTTCGCCACTAACTCAGGCAACTATAAATGCTAGTACTGCTGCTATAGGCACAGACTATGGATTAAATACTCAGGTTACTGTTGCAGCCCCTACTGGTGGCCGTGCAGCTAGATTATATCCTCTATTTGGTAATGACCCTCTAACCACAGCAACCTATCAAAAACTTGTAGGTTTTGGCATAGCAGATCCTGGTGAAGGATATGCTACAGGAACAGGTAACTTAGTAATTAATGTATTTGATCCTGATGCTCCTACAGAAACAGGCGTTTTTACCGCTGATATTGTTAGTGTAACTACTGGTACTAGCAAAAAGATTACTTGTGAAGAAAATGTACTCTGGAATGCTATGTTTAGCCCAGATACACCAGGCACAAATTTTATTAACTACAGTTCTAATCCTAGCACAGGTAATAATGCCTGGATAGATGGAGCTGCAGGCGGTACAGATCCAGCAGTTTGTTTGCTAACAAAGAGCAATGCACATCAATTACAGCGTTTTGGAATTATTGTAATATTTGATCAAAATTGCTTTTTACTACACGATTGTTCCTTAAATACAGCAACTATTGATTTTGGTATTGATGCAATTGCTAGTATTCAGTGGACTGGTCAGGCAAGATCAATTGAGCGACTAGAGTCACCAACTGTAGTAGATGCAGCAATTAGTGGTGGTACAGGTACGTTTACACAACCTGCTGGCAAAACTACTATAAGTGGAACATTTAGAGGCAAATTATTTGATTCACCATTTATTGCTAATAAATTAAGC
>OGWI01000038.1_pt1 | contig 15453 bp, 24 predicted proteins | sample 1576021 | NCBI WGS metagenome assembly OGWI01 (sample SAMN07581557, study PRJEB24739) | freshwater metagenome | place: Singapore | collected 2015-04
GTTTCCCAGTCACGATAGCCGCAGCCCATTTTTTGAAAAATCATTTACTGATTCATTTTTAGTTACCCAAATATTTAAATTTAAAATTGCAATGTCTGAGTGGTATGGTACACCATAGGATTTGTTATCGTATATAAACGACCAAGCACTTTTAAACAGCGGTAGATTAGTTAATTTTTTAGTTAGCTCTCCAGCGATATACGTAGTAATTTTATCCTGATTTAAATCATAATATTTTGCTCTATACCCCGATTTATTATAATATCTCTGAAACACGTCCTCATATACCATTCTTTTATGCAAAAAATTTGCTACGTCATCACAAAGAAAATTATCAACTACAATTATTGAGTCTCTGTCAAGTAAGTCATTATTTATTTTATTAAAATCTATATTGTTTATAAACATAACTTACATTTATACACGATGTTATTTATCTGTTAAATCTTCATACTGCATTCTTGCTAATATATAGTCCTTTACTAAACTACTTCTTACAATATCTTCGGTGGTAAATTCAACGCGTGTAAATGCTGACATATGATAGGCTATATCAAAAAACTTTAGTATACCCGATTTATCGTTAGCTTTTCTAAGATCAGTTTGTCTGTAATCCCCACACCAAATTATTTTTGATCTATGACCGACCCGTGTCATAACTGTATCTATCTCTTCAAAATTCATATTCTGCATTTCGTCTACTATGATAATAGCATCGTCAAAAGACATACCTCTAATAAATGATGTAGAAATAAATTCTATATATCCTTGCTCTACTAAACGATCATATGCATCTCTTCTATCAAATAATGTATGACATATTTGATGGTAGGGCTGTTCGTAAATTTCTAATTTATCATCTACCCCGCCAGGTAAATGACCCATTTCTCTTGTTTGTACTGCTGACCTCACTATAATTATTTTATTAAATGGGTTAGACTTATCTAAAACTTCTTCTAATGCTTTATACAAAGCAATAAAGGTTTTACCAGTTCCCGCTACACCATGTAACGCTATAAAATAATCACCCTGATTATATGCATCGAAAAATTTCTTTTGATTGTCTGTGAGGGGTTGAAACGTTTTAAGGTGATCAATTTTAATTTTTAGAGAATTAGAAATTGGTTTTTCCTGGTCACCGTGGATGACAGAAATTTTACTTACGCGTTTTGTAGACATATTACCTCGAAATAAAAAAAGCTACAGGTTACCCGGTAGCTTAGACTTTGGTTGTTTGGTTTTATTATCATCGTCTAGATAATTTATTGCTCAAGTTACTTTTATAATTAGCTTGACTAATTTTTGAAAGCACCTCCTTAAATCCGTCATCTGGTTTTCTTAAACCTAATCTAACTGAGTCTCCCATAGCTGGGTTACCCATAACTGGTTCTAGATTAGGGTTATTTAACAAATATTGTTGGCGATCATTCCATGACATTAACTTGTCAAAAAATTCACCGGTCTCTGTATTATGAAAAGTATACGTAGGCATTTAATACCATTGAGGTTTAGGTCGATTCTTCCAATTTGCAAACGTTTGTTTGTCGCCTCGGTAATAATTTTTATAGCTGTCAATAGAACTACTGACCTTGTATTTATCAGGCATAGCAGGAGGAGGGTCTGATAACCAGCCTATTTTTGGTATATTGCTTGGTAGTTTTACAAACCAGTCTTTCATTCGTTCTGCCTTATGTTGTTTACCATATCTAAAAGTATACTCCGATAACATAGCTACCCACAAACTAAACAACCAGTAATAATGTGAGCTAGATTGCCTGACCCAAATACCGGAAGGGTGGTTAAAGTGTGATGCTTTCCAAATTATTGGCTCTCGTTCATCTGGTAGTAAAAACCGAAGTATGTTTCTATTATTAACGGTTTTACTGTAATATGGGGTACCATCCAAGACCCGATGAGCGGTCGACATGAGCTGACCGTACTCAAGCGTCATTTTTACTACATGTTTATCTACATGCTCTTGAGCGCAACGTATAGGGTCGGAATTAAGAAAAAAGATGTTCACAAGTAAAAATTTCAAAAACAGCTGATGGTTGTTCGGATAATATTTGTTGTTGTACTTGAAAGACTTGATCTAAAGTTTCATATACACCTACGTGATGAGTACTTTTCTGCCTTCCTAGCTTGTCAACAATCTTATATTCTAAATTATAAACGATCTTCATTACGACTTCAACGTTTCTAAGGTTGTTTCGTTAGTAAGCTCTTCATACATCTGTTCAAACTCTTGATGTTCGGCTACTTCAATAGAAAAATTTTGTTTGTGATATGTCTTAGCTAACCTTCTAAATGTCTTTTTACTAAGCTGATACTCTTCACATATTTCCGTAATAGCTTCCTTAATGTAGGAACGCTCTCCTTCAATACGGGTCATAGCATTAGAAATTTGTTGCATACAGTCTTTAATTGCTTTTCTTGCCTTAGGGTCAGTAGGTAAACTCATATTTTCTCCATAAAATAATTAACCACGTCTCATTTGAGAAACTTCTTTTGCTGCATCTTGTTGAAAAATAGGTACTAAGTTAGACTTATGCATGGTAGCAATACCAATCATCTTATCACCTGTATAGACTTTACGAGAAGTATTCCAAGCTACTGCACCAGTCATACCCGAATCTTTACTAGGAATATTAGGAGTATCACGTCGATACGCTCCAGTAACAACCACAGGATTTTTACCGCGGACAGTTGCAGGTTTCACTTTAGTCTTTCCATAAGGGTTAATACCATACTTAGCACACCACACTTCGTATTCAGCGCGCTCGGCTTTGGTCTTTTGTTTAGGTTTAACTTGAGATTTAGTACTGGTATAAATTAATGACATAATATCCTCCTCTATTCATTATAGAGGCAAATCAATATATTTCAACGTTTACGTTTGGGTGCAACCAGGTTAGGGTTGTAAAATCTCTCTGGTTCTGGTGCAGATGAAGTACCTAACCAAGGTGTAGGTACTGGTTTATGAAAGAAACGTTTCCAAAGAGATTTTAAGCTAAAGGGGCTTTAGCTTTTTCCTTCTTCAGTTTTGGAAGGTTTTCTTTAGGTGTTAATGCATTAGGGAAGGCCTGTCTAACTATATCTTCCGTTATAGTTTTAAACTTAGTCTCTAACTTCCTATCTTTACATAGTAACAAAACTTCAGCTTCGGTATGATGAATCGATTCAAGTAGCTCAATAAATAAAGTTTCTTTTTTAACCTTTGAAATATTTTGAGGGCTAAGCCATAGATAGAACCGTCTAAACTCTTTGTAAATATTAGATGGAGAATGCCCAACCGGTACATCTGTTTCTTTTTTAAACGGTGGGTCCCCTTCCGGCAAGTCCATCCATAACATAGGGTCAAAATTTAATCTCATTAATACAATAAGAGGATCAGATTGATATTGCAAAAACAAGTTTACTTTTTCTTCTTTTGTTTTTGCCTTTTCAATCATTTCTAAAATTTCAGGAATAGTGTACGTCATTAGAGTTCCTCAATATGTTCAATCATCTGCTTCATTTTATGTTTAATAAAGTAATCAAGCAAAAGACTTTTATCTCTTTTAGGGTAAGTGGTAAAGGTATTTATAATATTTTCTGTAATTTCGCTAGGTATATAAGTTAGATCTACCAGCATTCGATTTCTATGATAGTTTCGAATAAACGACTCATCCTTAGGCATAGAGCCGGGGTCAGTTACCCACTCTTCTAGCTTTTTCGATGAAATCGAACGCTGCCTCTCTCCTCTAACAATTGCATCGTCTGCTGTAAGGACGTTTGGTACTCCGTCTCCCTTATCTCCTTTGATAATATGTTCCAATACATCTCTCTCCGGCGTTGAATCTGATTTAATGAATTTTTTTTGAACCGGAGAGAATTGTTTAACATGTTTGTATTTTTGCAATTGAATAAAATCGTGATCGCCCGATATTATAATCGTAGGGTTCGGCTCCTGAAACAGCGCATGCTCTTTCACATCATGTTCAACTGACCACTTCACTATAGAAGCGATTACATCATCAGCTTCTGCTCCTTCCACTTCAATAACTTTATAGGGAAAAAAAGTTTTAAGTTCTTCTTTAATTAAATTAATAGCATCGAAAATAGAAGGCCAGTTAAAGCCTGAATCTTCCCTAGCTTTTTTACGATTGGCTTTATAATATGGAAATGCCTGTTTTCTCCAGTATTTTTTACTGTCGCAAGCTATAACGATATCACCGAATTCACGATGAAATTTTACTTTGTGACTTCGAATGTTATTAATAATCATATGACGTAGAAGATCTACTTCAATCTCTACATCAGTTCTACTTCCTATTTCTGCCATAAGTGTAGAAATAACTACCTGGCTATAATCAATAATTATCATTTCAAAACTCTAACAATTAAACACTCCTCGTTAATTCTGCCTTTAACAGGCACTTCTTTAGTGCTTAATTCTGATATTAACTTACGCAATTGAACCTTACCTGCACCTAGGACTTTGCTAAGAGTTTCAGCCGGTTTACGTAGTGATCTCTGCTCGCACTGCTCAGGATCATAGTTTTGAAGAGTGGAGTTTTTCACCTGTAGGCCCTGAGAGGAGTCGGTACGGTATACTGACAGACGCTTGTATTTAACATTGTATATCCATGCTTGCGAGGCACCTACTATTTCCACTGGATTAACAGATATAATATTTAAACTTTTATCTTCTTTTAAATACTTAAGTTTACTCACCTGCTCTACGGGTGGTTTGGTTTTTTTAGTTCTGGGTTTACGGTTTGCTTTTTTATGCTGAGTATAACGATTAACATCATCGTTCCACTGCCCTAGCATCTTAATTAAGAAGGTTAACTTACGTTTACCGAAATTAGAATACCCTTCCTTAACCATTGGGTTATCAGATTCGTAAACGGTTATAAATTCTCCAGCTTTCTTACTAATAAATTGCTGAATAAAAGGCATGTAAGGACCGGGAATATTTTTAGATTGAAGACTAGCATGGAGATTAAATTCTTCCCCAGTATCTAACGCACCTTCCAGTTCCCCTAAATACTCTCTAACCTTTTCTTCCATATTATCACGCACCGAAGGTTTTCTAACCTCCTGAACTGTTACAGCAACTTGTTTGGGAGTGCTGCTTAACAACCCGGTTAAATATTGATCTAACCTATCAATATGTTCGGTTGATAAAGTGGAACCAGTATTAATTAGTCGTGCTATCCAACCAAACGTGTTAATTATTTTTTGATCAGACACTTCATCAAAAATTTTAACGGAATGCTTTTGTTTAGCCGTAACATATTGACGCAAGTATAATCTGGCGTCCTTCTTTTCCTTTTCTTGATTGTACCAGTTAAAGGCTACAGCTAGTTTAGTATTGTAATTACCTTCCTGCGTAATACCTTTAGGCTCATCGCCGTAGGGTGAGATAACTTTGCTCATACTGTAAACTGAACTCTAGTTACGCTGTCGTAGCGAAACGATCTCCATGCTTTATTGTCTAAATCGTATATAAAGCATATATCCTCGTTAATTTTACGATCGGTTTTTTTCTCATAAGCCTCAACTAATTCAGTTTTAGTTGTACATAGCATCTCTCGTTCAGTACCGTCCCGTTTAATAAATGTAACAGTTACTGGTCCAAATGATAAATGGCTTTGAAGCCAGGATTTAAACACCTGACGTTCTTCTTCTTTAAATGTTTGGTATAGTGTGTTCATATATACATTATATTATCAAACGCATGAAAAGCCAATCAATGCTTTACGTGACTTCTGTGGACCTTGACCTGTATCCAACTGTTATACCATTGATCACGATGCTCTAATACTTCACGCAAGAATTGCTCTTTGGCTTCCATATAGTTAGTCATACCCTTGTTCTTACATAAATGAATTATTTCTCGCTTGAAGTTCTCCGTTCCAAGAGTGCGCACGTCTTCCTTAAGCTCGTCAGATGAAGACCAATATTCTTTCCAGTCAGACTCAACTTTGTAACGTTTTCTAACTTTGTTGACTTGTTTTCTTTTTGTTGACCAGAAAAACTTTTTGCCGATGTACTGCTTACCAGATAGCAAGTTTGTGATGCAATAAACGAATCCATAATATTCTCCAGGGTCAAGATACGGCTCATCATTATATAACCAATTATTCGTAATCATCTACTTCATCTTCATCCTCTTCCTCTATATCTGATCCACAAAATGGACAGAACATTACCTCATAATAATGTTCATCTAAAGTATGTTTTATATTAAATTCTGCGTCACAACTATCGCATGTATAGTGTTTATTCAACCTGCTCTACCTCGATATTACACTTGTTGAGAAATTTAATACCCGATTGATCACGGTATTGGTGCTTGTAATATATTTTTTTAATACCTGCACCGTATATTAATTTTGCACATTCCACACACGGTGCATGGGTAATAAACATATATGCGTCTAGCCCTGATTCATGCGTTCTTGCTAGCTTTGCAATAGCGTTAGCTTCTGCATGTATTACTTCTGGTTTTGTTTTCCATTCAAAGTGAACCTCTGCAAGCTGTACCCAATCTTCGCAATTATTGTCCCACCCTGCAGGTGTTCCGTTATACCCTATACTTATAACCCGATTATCTTTGACAACAATAGCGCCAACCTTAAGTCTTTTGGCGCTAGATAGCGCTGCATATGTTTCTGCTACGCTCATATGAGCATCTATAAATTTTTTCTTCAAGCTGCCCTTCCCCATACATCTGACCAATCACCAGATAATGCGCCTTTGGCATAATCAGTTGCTCTATTCTCAAAGAAGTTGGTATGTGTAGGTGCGTTTAGCATTTCTTCTACCCATGGTAATGGATTCTTTTTAACTTTCATGATTCCTTTAAGACCCAGGCTGATAAGACGACGATCAGCAATATAGCGGATATACTGTTTAACGTCACGAGCGTCCAGGTCAGCCATAGGTACCAGGCCAAATGCCAGGTCAATAAACTTATCTTCCAAATCAACCATCTTAGTTGCAATGGTATAAATTTGAGATTTAAGATCGTCATTCCATATCTCTCTGTTTTCTTCAATGTATGTGCGAAATAACTTAATCATAGATTCAGCATGCATCGTCTCATCGGCTATAGACCAAGTAACTATTTGACCCATCCCCTTCATTTTACTATGTCTTGGAAAGTTAAGTAACATAATAAACGAACTAAACAATTGCATGCCTTCTGTGAAAGCGCTAAATGCAGCAATGTGTGTAGCGGTAGATTGTTTAGTTCCATTTTTAGAACTTAAATCTAAAAGATAATCATGTTTTTCTTTCATTTCAGCATATTGCAAAAACTCATTGTACGTGGTTTCAGGCATTCCTAATGATTCAATTAAATGAGAATAGGCAGCTATATGTAGCGCTTCGCGAGCTGCAAATCCACACAACATCATTCTAACTTCTGGTTGAGGAAAATATGGAAGGTAATTTTTAACATAACCACCTGCAACATCGATATCGCCTTGAGTAAAGAAACGAAATATGTGTGTTAGAAACTTTCTTTCATTATCATTAAGTTTGTTTTTCCAATCCTTGACATCCTCAATCATAGGTACTTCTGTATGTAACCAGTGCATTTGCTCGTGTTTTAACCAAGACTCATAAGCCCATGGGTATGCAAATGGCTTGAAAGCGTGCCGCTCGTCTGTTAGGTATGTTTTAGTTTTCTTAATCATATTATCCTTTTATTAATATTCGGTTTAATTCTGGAAACCATAATGCATGGAGATCACTGCGGTTAAACATGTCAATAGCTTCTTCTACTGTTTCTATTAATGGATCACCTGCTAGATTTAAACTAGTATTAAGAAGAACTGGTACCTGGTTATCTTCCTTTAAATATTTTAATAAATCATAGATATGAGGTATATTTTTGTTTACTGTTTGAACTCTACAAGAATTGTCTACATGTGTGACGCCTGGTATTTTATCGGTTGTTACGTCAAATGAGATAGTCATATACTCTGCTGATTTTAAACCATGAGTCTGAAAATAATATTCGAAATCTTCTTCTAACACCATAGCTGCAAACGGCCTAAACCATTCCCGGTTTTTAATTTTGTTAACTATAGTTTTTGCATCAGGGTTGGTAGCGTCAAACAAAATAGAACGATGCCCTAATGCACGCGGACCTGCTTCCGATTTACCGCAATATACTGCCACCGTTTTTTGATCTTTAATCAAGCTAGCTATATCTTTAATCCTACAGTCCTCTCCATAAAAAATATTATCAGGATAAGTACTACCCAACCCTTGAAAAAACGTATGAGACATAGGAGGTATAGGAAAGTATTTATTACTAGCTTTAATTTTAATATATGCAATACCTAAGGATATACCTGTATCATCGGATAATGGCTCAAAAAAGAAATCTACATCTGGAAACCGTTTCACTAATTCACCATTAGCTACTACATTTAATCCATAGCCCCCTACTATGGCTACTTTTTTAATGTTAGTTTTTTGCACCCAATACTCTACTCTACGAACTAGTTCCTCTTGAGTTTCTCTCTGAACATGGAAAGCATAGTCTGCATATATCTGAAAGTTATTTTCATTCATCTGCCCTTTTTGGTTGGCATTAAAACCGAGGAATAAAATATCTTCTTTTGCATGAATGCTAAGGTCTGTATCACCATTAGTATATCTAGTAGTAAAAAATTTATCTTGAAGTCTATTATTCCTAAAAAAAGAAGGAAATGCATAGTTAATGTTACCGTATGCAGCTAGCCCCATAGTCTTGCCGTTTTCGAGAGGGTGAAATCCTAAAAGGTTGGTTGCGCTTTCGTATACTTTTACCATGCTCATATGCGTTTCTAACTTATGTAACGCACCGTCGTGAAATATTTTACCTTTCTTATATGTCCAAAATTTTCTATCTATAGCCTTAAATTTATCAGGCTGTTGGGCTATAAAAACGGTCTCGCTCTCTCTTATTACATCCTTTACTGATAATGAGTATTCACTCTGTACTTGACTTCCGTTTCTATCTATAACAAAAATTAAGGATTCTTCGAACCCACTATGATAAAATGCACATGCAGCATGGCATAGGTGATGATCATTATAATGTTTAATATTATAGTAGGGCCTGTCAAACATCCCTTCTACTTCTATGTTGTTATTAATTAAAAAAGGTTCTACTTTAACCCAACTTTCATTATGCATGGATCTCTTTTTGCGCGAATATCGTTCCCCCTTAAAAAAATACTTTACCCCCTCTTCGTAGTTAAAGAGTGTATAACTGCAATCATGACCATAGTTAAGAGAGGCGCGTAGCCTACTCATCTTTACGCCTTTCGTACATAACTGTGCTAGTGTCTCCTAAAAACCATTTAGGGTTAGTTTCTACAACATACTTTTTAGTACATACGTTGAAATCTGGAAACGACAATTCGCTGGGATTGCTAGCTGCATCTAAGAATATTGTTCTATTATTGGGTTGAGCAGCATACTGCCCATTTTCTAATTCTATAAAATTAAACGACTTATGATCTTCCGGCCACTCACTGTAACCCGTATCTAATATATTCAAATCAGGGCTTGCATGATCTACTGTAAACAAATAATTGCCTGAATACCATTTTTTATTTTTAGAATAGAATTTACAACTTAAATTTCTTAGAAACGCTTTTTGTAAAATTGTAAAATCATAGCTAAAACAGTCCCAGATCTGTAACATATCTAATGGTAAGAGAGCGGTGTTATCAATACTCTCTTTACGCGAGACAAATGAATTCAGTGGTAATTTGTCATAAAGTGCACCGTAGTTCGGTAAATAAGCCTCAACTCTAAACGCCTGGCCTCTTATGCTTTTAAGACTTACCCATATACAAGGCTCATACTCATTAAATCCTTTTTTAAAATCATACAAGAATTCTTTACGTACAAAACAATGTATAGGTGGTAAATTAGCAATCAAAAACGCCATACTAACCTTCGCATGCTAGACATTCATCATTATTTACTAATGCTCTCATATCGAGCTCTTCTATGACTTTACGTTCAATTTGTTTAGAGACTTTATCAGCTTTGCCAATCTTTTCTGAGCGACAGTAGTATAGCGTTTTGAGCCCTTGCTTCCATGCCAGGAAATGTACCGCATGAATGTATTTGATGTTTGAGTCGGGTCTGAAAAAGAGATTAACACTTTGCGCTTGATCAATATAGGGCTGGCGATCAGCGGCATGTTGTACAATCCATCTCTGGTCAATTTCCATAGAGGTTTTAAATACATCACGGGTCCAGTCGTCAAGGAAGCCCAAATGCTGAACGCTGCCATCGTTAGCGATGATACTTGACCAGATTTCGTTATAATCCAACTTAGAGTCGGCATCACATTTCTCCATGATAATTTTGTCTAACCATTTATTCTTGTTAAGATAAGCACCTGATAGAGTATCTTGACGATAAGCATTTGCTCTGTATGGTTCGATTGAGGGAGATGTATTGCCCATAATAATACTAGAGCTAGCGTTAGGAGCGATAGCCATCGTATGTGAGAATCTACGTCCTGTTCCTTGGGCGTCAGGTGCTTCGCCGCGTTCTTTACCTAAATCAAGATTCGCATGATCCAATCCTTCACGAATATATTTGAACATTTGCCTGTTTTTACTTACCGCAAGCGCGGATTCAAAAGGTATTCCATTACGCTGTAAGTAAGCATGAAACCCCAGAGCACCGACCCCAATAGAGCGCTCACGAGTAGCAGAAAATTTTGCCCTAGAGACGGTGTCAGGAGCATGATCAATAAAATACTGCAATACATTATCAAGCAGTTCTGCAACATCATGCAAAAAATTAGGGTCTTTTTTCCATTCATCATAATACTCCAAATTCACCGAAGATAAGCAACATACAGCTGTACGGGATTCATCGGTAGGTAAAATAATCTCACTACATAAGTTACTCTGTCTTATTTTTAACCCTAGTTTTTTTTGAAACTCCGGCATACCTCGATTACTAGTATCGATAAAATGCAGGTAGGGTTCACCGGTCTGCATTCTAAGTTCTAATATACGCTGCCATAGTTCTCTAGCCGATATTTTTTCTCTAACTTGCCCGTTATGAGGGTCTTTTAATTCCCAAGTATCATCTACATTAGGGTCGATCATACACTTCTCAATAATATGCATGAAGTCATCCGTGATATTAATTCCATGATGCAGGTTCAGTGCCCGCATGTTAGGGTCACCAGTGGGTTTACGCATGTCTAAAAATAATAAAATATCTGGATGAGAGATGTCAAGATAAGCAGCATAGCTACCCCTACGAGTACGGCCTTGTCGGTAGGCGAGAGAAGATGCATCGTAAGTCCGAAGGTGAGGCATGATCCCAACAGACTTATCATCGGCGCTACGAATACCAATTCCAATTCCAACTCCGCCTCCTAACATTGATAACCAATTTACTTCCGACAATGTTTCGACCAAACCTTCAGCGCTATCATCCAAGTAAGGTAAAAAACAGCTAATAGGAAGACCACGCTTCGACCGTCCAAAAGAGAGTATTGGAGTGCTATAGCTGAGCCAATGATTACTGCTATAATCGTAAAGACGCTGACTGTGTCCAGGATTTGATCCAAACGCGTGAGATACATAGGCAAGTCTTTCTTGTGGTGATGTTTCGCTTTCTTTCATGTAGGATTCTTTTAAACGTTTGATGCCGAGCTCATCAAACAAAGAATCGCGAGAATAGTCTATCGCTATGCCGAGCATATTAGTTAAAGGCATTTTTACTCCGTTGTTATTTTTTTAGATCACAAACCGATCCAATTTCTCTTGGGCGGTTCTATTTTCATAGTTTCGTTTTTACATTTATCTGCTAATGCTACTGCCCCTACCTTGGCCCCACTATCGCCCCCTTTGGCGATTTCAGTGATAGCCGCCCAGCATGCCGTTTGTGCTACGGTATTATCTTTGCTAATGGCTTTTGCTGCATCATAGTACATTTGCTCTTTAGGTGTTGCGCAACCAGTTAGAAGTAAGATTATGAAAGAGCATGTAATGGTAAATATTCTCATACTATTTCCTAACTTTTTCGTAAATTTCTTTTTGTTTGATATACCAATCATTCCAACCATCTACTTTGTTTGAACACTCATAATATAACGTGTAATTATTAACGACGGTTTTCATTAAGTCTACTAATGACACTTGACTACCCGAAATGGTTTTTAACTCTTCGCACTGTTTAACAAGCTCTTGAGGTACATCTGGCCATTTAGGAGGCTTCACCGGTACAAACATAGTACAACCTTCTAATAATATAATTAAAGCAACAAATAATCCAGCTAAAATTGTTCTCATTTTTTATCCCCCTTAGCACCTACTTTAGCAGCTTGATTATGAGCTTCTATTAATAATTGCGGTACTGTAGGACAGTCTTTGCGGCTCTTTTCCAACTCCTCAATTTTTATCTTGAATGCTTCACGTTCAGACTCTGATAAATTTTTTTCTATAACTTGAGTATCACCTTTCACTAATCTATCAACATACTGAACTACCACATCACCTTTCTCTTTGATTACTTTAGTTTTTTCTACAATCTTTTCTTCTATTCTTACATTCTCTTCGGCAGCTTTAGCCTCAGCCTGGGCTACCTTTTCTTGCATCTCCTTACCTTTTTCTTCCCATTTAGAATTTACAAAATACGCACCTTCTATGTACGTCATGAAAAGAAGAAAAATAAACCCACCCACGCGGATAGGAAACGAGTATTTATTAAATGGGGGAAACCGTTTAAGAAATACAGAAGCTAGGATTACCAGTATAGAACTTATCCACAACAGATGTAGTATGATTCCTGGTAATAAACTAATAAGAATTATAGGTTCATTCATACTGTGTTAACTCTTGTATAGTAGGTGCTATTTTTGATATTACTTGTGCACATGCTTTTGCAACTTCGATATGCTCCAGCTGTGTACCCTTGCTTGCTCTTAACTCTATATAGTGGATCCAGGATCTCAAGGTCCCGTTCATGTATAACCTAGACTTTACTAATCCTTCTGGTAGTACCGCTCGCGCCTGTTCTTTAGCTATACCCTTTGAAATTGCCCAGGTATAAGCTTCTTTTGCAGCTGCAATAATTTTTTGTTGCTTATCATTCCACTCTTCGATTAAATTTAAGTCGCCTTGAGTCAATCCAATTTTGACAGAATTTTGTCTGTTAGTGGGGTCTTGCAGCCTTGCTTCTCTAAGAACAAATGACAATTCTTTAGTAGGGTCAGCATATCGTTGGCTGAATTCCTGAAAACTAAAACTTCTGTGTCGCAGGATTTGTCTAGCGATGTCTCGCGTGGTTTCGATTTCAAGGCAGACTGAAACCATCTCGAATGGCGACCAGTGTTTGTTCTTGATAAGGTATCTGAGTAATCTGTCCGTGGTTTCAGTATTGGATTGATTGTTTGGGTTCGAGACTCGGGCGCAGTAGGCAACAAGGTCCTGGATATCGGGAGTGCTTTCGAAATCATCAAACACCTCGCTAGACGGTTCGGAATAACTAACTAATCTTACCTTCATACTCTTTTCCAGGATGTGAATTTCACCATAGCTTGCAACCCTTGGTAAGTATTTTGTTTAATCATCTGAGAGACCTTTCTTCCTGCTTTCACCATATCATTAATATCTTTCTCTTGAACTTGTTGTGGCCAGATAACCATCTTCATATTCTTACGAATATGTTTTTCCATAATTTTACATACCTCTTTATTTCGAGGCTGATTATCAAAAATGAATACTAAACTATTTATATCTAAAACAGACTCTACCTTATCAAAAGATGTACCTGCAACAGCAATACAGTTATCCACGAACAGGCTATCAATAGGACCTTCTACTACATAGATAGGCTTAGTTTTATCTACCCCCTCCAATCCATAGATTAATGGAGTGTTTTCTTTAATTTTAATCGTAATGTACCTAAGCGCCTCACCTCTAATAGCTCTACAGGTAACACCACTTAATTGACCATTAGTATCGTAAAAAGGGAAAACTAATCTAGGTTCTTCCCCTAAAATACTTTGCTTATATTCTTCATTAAGCTGAACTATGTTTTTAATATTATCAATGTAATAAATGTGTTTAAATTTTATTTCCGGTATATCTCGTTCACGGCAATACTTTACAGCTTCATGTTCTGGTGGTAGATTAGATAAACGAAGAAGAATTTTATCTAGCAAACGTTCTTGTTCATTTTTAAATACAGGTGGGGTAAAAGCGAATTCAGAAATGTTCTTAACGGGTTGTTGATGCCCTTCACTGTATCGCTCTAACGCATACTGGGAATATAATACAGTATCAACTTGCTTTAGAAACCCACCAAAACTTATGGATATATCGCAGTTGTGACATTTGTAACGAATATCAGTTTTGTGGTGAAAGAAGTATCCCCTGGCTTTACGAATATTTTTTTGAGAATCACCGCAGAAAATACATCGACAGTTATAGGCTGTATCTTTTTTCTTTTTAAATAGTGGAAGACGGTTACTTATTAACAGTAAATACTTAGTATCTAAGAATATAGACATAAAAAGCCCCATAAAGAGGCTTTATTATAGTAGAAAACCTATTAAAAAGCTACTAGAACAGTTTTTCTAGTTTAATGTGGGCTAGGAAGTAACCAACTACCAGTGACCCGCCTATCATCATCCACTTCCACCTCTCCATACTAGAAATTTTATCTGCAATTGCTTGATGTTGAATAGATGCCTGCTTGGACTGATCGTCCATTTTTTCCATTAACTTATTAGTTTTAGTGTCTAAGTTATGATGGAAATCATCTCTCAGATCACTTATTCTATGATGTAGAGTAGCATAGTTTGACTCCACTTTAGCTTCTAATTTTTCAACATGCATGGTTACAGAACTAACCTGATTTTCTAATACTGAAAGCCTAGAATCTTGATTGTTTTCCATACATTATTTTTTAGCCCTACCGCGCGGCTTATTAGCTGGTTTGTTATTTAAATTAGTTTTAGAAGCATGGGATTTAACAGGAGCCTTGGAGGTGTTTCTGCTGTGTCTTTTAACAGCTTTTACTGGCTCTTCTTGCTTGACAACTTCTATAGTTACTGTTTCTGGTTGCACGGTAACAGGTGGTGATTCAACAGTAATATTTACTGTTTTAAGCTCGGGTTTTGATTCAGGTATACCAAACAATCTATTTAGGAATTTCAGCATTTAATTTCTTTCTTCTTAATAATTTTGGTTTGACTTTAACGCCTAAAGTTTCTGGGGTGAAGCCTGCAATTCCAGGAGTTGCAGCAGCATTATTAGCAGGAGCTTCTTCACAAAATTGACTAAAGTCAAACTAGAAATTTTATCTGCAATTGCTTGATGTTGAATAGATGCCTGCTTGGACTGATCGTCCATTTTTTCCATTAACTTATTAGTTTTAGTGTCTAAGTTATGATGGAAATCATCTCTCAGATCACTT
>OGWI01000040.1_pt1 | contig 15338 bp, 23 predicted proteins | sample 1576021 | NCBI WGS metagenome assembly OGWI01 (sample SAMN07581557, study PRJEB24739) | freshwater metagenome | place: Singapore | collected 2015-04
GTTTCCCAGTCACGATAACACAACTTTCTTTCATACGTAGGGTATCCACCTGACGATGAAGTTCCTTACCCTGAAGAGTTTTTGCAGGGTTACCACAAATGCATTGAGGATTTTATTAATGAAACTCAAAGATTCGGATTTAATCCAAGAGTACAACGCAACAAGACGATTAGGGAATCCTGCGACGGCTGCTCCAGGGGATGCTAAACATCTACGTGAGCATATGCACGACACAACAAACGTTATTCAAACAATTCAAGAGTTAACTGCGATGGACCTTAAAGCAACTGGTTACAAACAAATGGTTGATGGCTTCTGCGACGCATTTGCTGTTGCAGAAGACATGTTCAATGAAGAAGAGATTACAAAAGCTTTTCTTGAAGCACTAGAAGAACAACGTAATTTTTATAGAACTAAAGAAAGGTTTTATAGCAATTTGCGTACTACTCTTAAATTTAAATTAAATGAAAACTGAAGAAATCGACTGGGTCTGTGATAGTTGCGGTACCAAATATGGGAAGTGGTACCAAGCTAATGCTCGGGTTCCTAAAACTCATTACGCAACCTATCACATAGGCACATGTGAAGTGTGTAAAACAGAAGGTGTCCCAGTAACTGAACCACGGGATTTTGGTTATTTAATAACTAGCCGCAGTTGAAAATAATACGGTTGCTGCAGTTCCGCCTGATTCGGATACAAAAACAGGTTGAATAAATTTAATAGGGTGATTGGCTACATTGTAATGTGTAGTTCCATTGCTAGTAATAGTTGAATTACCAATTATTTTTGACCAGTTAGTACCATCAATTGAACCTTCTAATGCAACTACAACATTAGTATTTATGTTGGCAACCGTAACAAACAAACAAAAATTTTTTGAAAAAATAGTAGGTGGTTGGTAAACAGATATTGTATTTCCAGATCCAGGAGCTGTTAACACTGGATAGGTATTAAAAACGACATCAAGAAACTGAGCTGTCATTTTTTTAAAACTTTGTTTTCTTAATTTTACTGTATCAAAGTATTAAAAAATTAAAGATAAGAATTGATAGACTAGAAGAACAAAAAGATTGATTATGTATACCCCCGGTTCTCAACTGGTTCAGCAGCCTCAAACCCCTCCGGTTCAAGAGGTTCCTCAAGCACAAGAAAAGCCCAAAGCACCTGGTAAATCTAAAGGGACAGATGTTGGTGGGTTCATCCAGCAGTGCATTTCTCTTTGTTCTTATTTAAAAGAACTTGAAACTCAATCACATTTAATTCACTTGAATTATGAGGGGTCAAACTTTCTTGGAGTGCATGCATTTCTTAAAGACCAATATGAAGCTCATCTAGAACAGTTTGATACGTTAAGTGAGTTTGTCCGTTCAATGGATTATTATTTACCAAGATGTGCTCAAGGTTTACGTGATGCAGGGCCTCAAATTCAACATGTAACTAGCTATTCTGGCGTAGAAATGCTTGGTGTATATTACAAAAACCTTGAAGAACTTGGTATGAAAGCTAAAAAATTAGAGCCTATTGCACAAAAAGTTGGTGCCATTGATATTGCTAATTATCTTGCTGATTTAGTTGGTCAAGCTTTTAAAGCTGCTTGGTTTATTAAAAGCACTTTGCGTTCTACTTAAATATAAAGAAGCATTTGCAATTGTTTTAGGACAATCACCAAGCAAACCAATTGCACTGTTGCAAGTAGCACATAATAAACCACGTATTTTTCCTGTTTGATGGCAATGATCTACTGAAAAATACTTATGATTTTTACTTTTAAGAGAAGGATTTGTTGTATTACAAATTGCACAACAATTGTTTTGTTGCTCAAGTAAATAATCGTAGTCTTTTTTTGTTATACCATAACGATATCGTAGTTTATTTTCCCAAATTTTTTGTTTGCTTTTAGGTTTTGTATGAGCAATTTTATTTTTATTTAATATACATTGTTTACATTGTTTCATATAACCTTCTGCTCTGTGACTTGTTTTTTTTGGTTGTTTATAAAAAGCAGTTAACAATTCTTTTTCAACACCACAAGCGCTGCATTTGCGTAATTTTACAAAATCAAACACAACTGTTTTAAAACAAGTACACTGAGTATAGCTACTTTATTCACATGGAATCTGAAGACACCTACTTACTATTTCTGCGTATTGATCCAGGGGCAGATTATGGGAAGATTAAACTTGGTCAACTAGAGCTAACTTGGTTTAATCCAGAGGGGTGTGATGATGGATCTTTTTACTTAGGTTGGGGAAAGTATTGGGAATTGCGCACAGCATACTACAGATCATATGATCAATTCACTGGTAAGTTTGATAATGATTACAACTTTCCTGACTGGGAAATTATTTGTTATCAACCAGAGTTAGGTAGTTGGAAACGTAGTGTCAATATCACAGGACGTGTAATGGATGTTATCAATCGCGTCAAGCGATTGTTTGGTAAATAAACATCTAGGTAGGATTTGAACCTACATCGCATTGTCTACGTATAGCACTGCGTCCAGTGCATCAGTAGGTGCCGTCTTATCCAATTAGCTCGGACTAGATGCAATCGACCGTGCATAGAATCGAACTAGCTATCCAACTCCCTTGTCGGGGTGTCCTTACCAATAGACTAACGGTCGGTGTGCCCCCAGGTTTGTGCATCGTTGAGAGGCATAGGGGGTCAACGCGGGGGTGATCAAGTCCCCGGCCTACAAAAGTAGGACTTAGCCCGATGCTTCGACCAGAAATTTCCAGTCCGTGCAGAGCGGGAACCACAGACTCAAAAACGATAAAGCGTATCTGAGCTGGAACCCTACCGGCAGAGCAGTGTGGGTGGTTTGCGGGTCCCATCCCCGCTGGGCTTGTCAGTAAGGCCAACAAACGCAACCCTCTCGTACGTGATGAGTGACGAATAGATGGACCAGGTGTGTCGCCTTCTGAGCTATGTGCCCAACGCGCACAGTGACCTGGCCTCTATCTTTCAAATTATAACAAAAAAATCCCGGTTGCTCAAGCCGGGACATCAACATTCGGAATCCCTCCTTAGGATTTTGAGCAGTTTAAGTATAGGTTATTTTTTCTTCTTGGCGGCGGCCTCTTTCTTTTGCGCAATCATCTCTTTAAACTTGTCACGGGCAGCAGCTTGTTTGTCAGTTGCACCACCCTTACCTTTGGTAGCAGCTTCTTTGCCTTTCGGGGGCATTGCTTTACCCTTGGGAGGAACAGGTTTTTTCTTTTCCATTAGAATACTTATTCTTTTTTAATTATAAGTTACTTCTTTTTCGTTGGCTTAGATTGTCTTGCTTTCTTACCGGCTTCTTTAGCAGCTTTAGTGTTAGGTACAAACTGTTTACCGGACTTACTAGTTTCTCTCTTCTTGCGATCAGTTTTTTCACGTTCTTCTTTTGATAAAGAAGCCCATGCTTTCTCTGGTAAATACCGTTTGGTATATCCAGGTTGGATAGCTTTGTCAGCAGCCATTACTTTGACTCCTTGTATTTTTTGGCAGCAGACTTAGCTTTTTGCCTTTTTTCATACTCATCTTTGGTCTGCCACTTTTCGTCACCCCATTTCTCTAAATCTTTTTGCTTTTCACTCTTACCACCTTTGTATCCACCTCCAGCCTTTTCATATTCTTGAGCTAACATTTGCGAGCGCCTCGCACTCCATTGACCTGGTTTTCCTCCTTTAGAGCTAGCCATGATGCGATCTTTAATTCGCTCACGCAACTCTGGTTTTGTATACTTACTATCGTCTTGTGCCACGCACAGACCCAACCAACTATTTACCTATTTTACCTGAGGTTAATAAGGGTTAGTGCCGGTGGTTTTGGATTGGTGGCCAAACTTTTGCATAATCTCTTCCATGCTTTCGATAGATTCCAGACGCATCAAAATATCTGATAATGCATTAATGCAAATGGGATGTTCAGACCTTGCTGCAAAAGCAAGGGCATCACGCAAATGGTTAGTAGCAAGTGCAACTGATTCCTTGACTTGAGTGCTAAGAGACATTTGAGAAGTACTAGGTCCTTTCAGTATAATTGTTGGCATCAACATGTGGAAGGTGTTGATCAAACTTTATGTAGTATAGGGATCCTATACATAACAATATCGTCGCATCCAAGTGCGGTAAATGCGAAACAAATGTTTGTAGTGTCGCAATCCCACTGGTTTGTGAGTGGGTTGATATCCGAAAAACGCAATCCAATCATAAATGGTTTTGCGTCATACACACAAAAACAATTAAAGGTTGATGCAGTTTTTAGGGCAATTGGGAGATCAGAAATTTTTGGGCCAAAATACTCTGAGTCTTCTGGGTTAATTCTTGTGGCCCAGCTATCGTAGATCCAATCAGGTACTCCGTGACCAGGGGGGAGAACGCTGTATCCAGAAGCAATGTGATGAGGTGTATCAAGAAGCAAACTAACTTCTTTTGGAGAATAGGAAATGTCTGGTTCAATGCATATCACTTTGTCATATTCCTCCAGGCCAACAAGTTCGTTAGCTTTTTCAAGGGTGCGGTTCCTTGCCTTGGCTAAGTAACGGACACGTTCTTCTGCTTTGATTGAACCAAAGTATGGCCAACCACAATCCTCAATTTCAATTGAGAGAATTCCAAAGTACGGTTTTAGTTTCTTTTGGATTAAGTTGAGAACTTGTTTGGTGTTGTCTGTTGAATCATTCTCAAATACATATAAGTCAAATTGATGTTGTTTGTTGTGTTTGGTAAGAGAAATTAATTGCTCGCACCAGGTTGGGATGTGGATGCCACGGTTGCGAATGATGGTTGAAATCAAGAAACGCATTTGTAAAGCTCCTCACTAAGAGAAAGAATTTGAAATTGATTTACAAAATGGTTGTTACCAATGTAGAAAGCATGGGTGTGAATTTCTTCACTGTTAGGTAAGTATGGTTGTTGTTTGTAGTCAGACATAAAGGGCTGCCTGAGTAAATTACCAACAAGAAACGGACGTGTTTCTACACCCATCTCTTTAAGCCTGCTTTTAAGAATCTGTTTTGTTTCAGGTGACTTGCAATGGAATGGAAGTGTCATTGCGCTGTTGCCAACAGGAGAAGGTAAGGATTTGATCCAGGGGTGGCCAACTAAACAATCCAAGAAAAGCGTGTAGTTATCTTGTCTTTTCTGGATAAATGAATTGAGTTTTTTAAGTTGGACCAGGCCAAGGACAGCTCCAATCTCAGTGTTACGGAAGTTGTATCCTTCGGTTGGAAAGAGGAAGGACGGATCAATGTCTGGTGCTAGGCGTTCCTCCAGGTCACGGTAGTTACCAAGCATCTCACGAGACATACCATGAGATCGTTTGGCTCTCATTAGATTGTAAAGATCCTGGTCATCTGTACAGACCATGCCTCCTTCAATTGTTGTCATATGATGACCAAAGTAAAAGGAGAAAGTTGAACCTAATCCTTCATTACCTACTTTTTTAAAATTGCTATTCTCTGCTCCATGGGATTCACAGCAGTCTTCCAAGATGATGGCATCGGGCCAAAATTTTTTGACGTTAGCTAGTTCATTGGCAAAGCCCATGATGTGTGTTACGTACACAACATCTGGTTCAATACCTACATCATGGTATCTTTTGAGAGAAGAATAGGTAGGTGAGTAGTTGGTGTAATCAATGTCATAAAAGAAAATATCGTGACCTTGCTGCTTAAACGTTGAGATGTTGGTTGCCCAGTTGACGGCAGGGCACAAGATTTTTAATTTGCGTTTCTTACCAAAATACAAATCACGTACTGCATCCAGGAGGAGGGTGTTGGCTGTCGTACCACTGCTGACAAACAAGGAGTATTTACGTCCTTGCCATTTGGACCAGGCTTCTTCAAATTGACGGCACTTAGGACCGTTGGTAAAACGGTCAGAAGTAAGAATAAATTTGATTAGTGCAAACTTCTCGTCAAAACCAATAGTGTTTTTTTGGAGAGGCCAATTAAATTTGGTCATTCCTCAAACCTTTTTCATTCGTTATACTGCCAGTATAAGGAATAATTCCAATGAAAAAAACTTTGGTGACAGGAATTACTGGCCAAGATGGTGCTTATTTAACCAAGTTGTTGGTGGATAAGGGCTACCAGGTGATGGGGTTGGTTAGAAATAATGCAAATCCAGGCAAATTGAATAAATTGAAATGGATCTTTGATGGGTCCATCCCACAGGAAGTGCAGTTTGAATATTCGGATATGACTGACGCAACATCAATGCATCGGCTTGTGGATTCTTTTGGTCCAGATGAAGTGTACAATCTGGCGGCCCAGAGTCATGTTGGTGTTAGCTTTAAATCTCCAGGTAGTACGGCACACATCAATGCACTTGGCGTTCTTAATATTTTGGAAGCATGTCGCAATACTAAAAAAATGCCTAAGTTTTACCAGGCATCAACGTCAGAGATGTTTGGAAAAGTAAGGGAAGTGCCGCAGAATGAAGGGACGTACTTCCATCCGCGTAGTCCGTATGGTGTTGCCAAGTTATTTGGGTATTGGTTAACGGTCAATTATCGAGAGAGTTACGGACTGTTTGGATGTAATGGCATCCTTTTTAACCACGAATCTCCGATTAGGGGAGAAGAGTTTGTTACTCGGAAGATTACAAAGGGTGTGGCAGATGTTTGGTCTGGTACCAGGGATTGGATTGAGTTGGGAAATTTAGATGCACGTAGGGATTGGGGTCATGCAAAAGACTATGTGAGAGCAATGTACCTCATGCTCCAGAGGGAAGAGGGGCCGTTGGACTACGTTGTGGCAACCGGGATTCAGACTAGTGTTCGTTCTTTTTGCGAGAAAGCGTTTAAAGCTGCGGGTCTTGATTTGAGTTGGAGAGGAAAAGGCGTTGATGAAGTTGGGTACTGTTATCGATTGGGCAAAGAAGTAATCAAGATTAATCCTGAATACTATCGTCCAGCAGAGGTAGATACACTCCTTGGAGATTCAAAACAAGCAGAAGAATTGCTTGGTTGGGTGCCAGAGATTTCGTTGGATGAGTTGGTGTATGAAATGGTTGACCACGATCTTCGGCAAGTTAACGTCTGACGAATGTTGCCATGAGGCTACTTGAGAGCCTTTCCTGGTGCCTTCGTACTACATCGGGGTGGGGAACCACCTCTTTTTTGTGGGTTACTTTGGCATGGAGGGTGGGGTCTGCAATGACAAGGTAGCCATTCAAACGGATACCCTTACAAAATTCCCAATGCTCCACGCCGTCGATAACTGACCAATCCACTTCATCAAGAGCTTCTGCTTTAACCATGGCAATAGAACCAAATGCACTATTGCAAGCAACTGGTTTGTTTTGGTCCCAGAGGTTGCGGTCTTCTTTGGTAAGAAATGGGTTGGCTGCAAATGTCATGCACTGTGTCCCATTGGAATCGAGGAGAGACCAACTATCAAAGTAGGAGGGGCGGTCAGTGTCTTCAATGAAATCACGCACATTTTGCGTTGTATTAGGTGAGATCATCCCCCAGGTTTCATTGGCATCTAGGCGTTCAATCATTCCAGTGATGAGGGATGATTCCCATTGCACATCACTGTCTGCAACCAAAAGATAATCGAAGTTGTAATAATTGGTTACAAGTTGAAGTGCCATGTTTCGGTACCTAGCTTGGTAACGAACGCGCTCCAGGGAGGCAACACTTCCCCATTTGGGTGCGCCAATCCGTTCTGAAATTACAAAACCCATTCGGTCTTGCAGCCAGGATTGGAGGAGTTGAGGAGTTTTATCCGTTGAATCATTTTCAAAAAATGCGTAAATAGTATTGATTCCTTTTTCCAGGAGGGTTTCTTCCATTGCATCAAATTGTGCAAGGGAGTACTTGAGATAAGATTCGGAATCACGCCAAAGAGCAAGGACTGCAACAGTAGCCATCACAATTCAATACGAATGTAATCAATTTTTTGGTTGATGAGCATTGCTTCGTGTGCATCTGCCTCTTCTTTGTTAATATCTTCAAACACTTGATCTAGACGAGGGGGCTCATCTGTTAAATCTTCGTAGTAAAAACGGGTGAAATTGGTGGTCATTTTTCTGGAGTCCCAGTGCCTATAGCGTAGCGCAAAATTTTAAAAAAGAATTAGAATGTAAGGAATACACACAATCTTTCATGGTTGTAGCTGATATTCCGACCGAACCTTGGTACCAGCGTTACGTTGAAGAACCTGAGCTTCTTGAAGAGTTAAACGCTAAGCCTGCACGAGTAGAGATAAATGGTAAACGGCATTATCATACTCCGTTCCTAACTGGTCCAGCACCATCGGTTACGACTATTATTGGACAAACTGCATCAGAAGCCAACAAAAAAAAGTTGGAGATGTGGGCTAAAAATAATCCAGGGGTAAAAGAAGCGGCTGCAGAGCGTGGTACTTCAATTCACTCTTGTATGGAGCACTACCTCAAGCGAGAAGAATTCTCTGTACCAGAGGAGTATGCAAAGTTTTGGGATGGGATGCCTCCTTTGCTAGATCAATTTGAAGAAGTTATCTGGGCTGAGACTCCACTATGGGAAAAACATAAGTTTGCATTATCAGATGATGGTGTTGGTAGGGTGTGGGGTTGTGATGAGGAAGGAAGAGCATGGGCTGGATCACCAGACATTATTGGAGTAGCTGGAAATAAACTGACGCTTGCAGATTTAAAAACTTCGACGGGGCCGTACCACAGACGTTGGCCCAAACATTTGGAGAAAGGTTCGCCTGAGTGGAGACAAGGGCTGGGCGGATATCTTAAATTTAATAAGTGTTGCTTGCAACTTGGGGCTTATAGTCTTGGAATCCAACAAACTTTGGGAATGCGGGTACAGCAAGGCGCCATTATTGTGGCAACCCAAGAGCGTACGCAATTGTTTATTATTAGTAGGAACCACTTAAACATTATGGAAGAAAAGTGGTTAAAAGTAGTAAAAGAGTACTATGACCAAGTTGCAGAGTATGGATCTTTTGACAAAGACCTTGTCTAAAACATGCACAAGATGTAAAAAAGTAAAAAATTTAAATGATTATCATTCTTCTGGTTATGTAAAAGTAGACGGTACTAAAAGTAAATCTAGTTGGTGCAAAGAATGTTCAAACGAATCAAGGGCTGCCCGTGCGTTTGGAATTGACTATAAAGAATATTACAAAATGTTAGAAAAACAAAAAAATTGCTGTTGTAATAAAGGGTGTCAGGCAAAAGTTCCGGGAGCCGGAAGGACTAAATTTTACATTGATCACTGTCATAGTACAGGAAAAATCAGAGGGTTATTGTGTCATAATTGCAATCTTGCCTTAGGGCATGTAAAAGATAATAAAGAAAAGTTAAAAGGTTTAATAGAATATTTAGACATACATGGTTAAACATGACCCAGATCTGGTCTGAGATTTGGAAAGAAGTAATTAAATGGTGGAAGAAAGTTTGGTTTGAAGCCAAGCTAACGGCTCGTCTCAAGATGATCGAACTTGAGAACCAGTGGGAATCGGAGCAAGAACGAAAGGAAAGATTTGAACCGATCTACCAGGAGAAGGAGGTTGACAATGAATTGCAAACAGGAGAGTCACGGTTGCTCGGAGGAGAAATGCGACTCGTTGCCAAATGGGTTGCAGAGGCTGAGGCAGAAGTGGAAAAACTTAACGGAAGAGGAGAAACAAATGAAAATACAACTGGCAGTTGAATCTTCATCCAGGATTGAGTCTAATAAGACTTGCTGATCTTAGTTAAGTTATAAGGTTCCCATAAGGTTGGGAGACGTAGGATAAAGAGACTGAAAACAAATCCGCCCCGTGGACATCCATGTTGCAACTGGGGAGTGGATGCAATCCCTTTGTCTTCGCATGAATAATGCGATGGAAGGAGATTGTTTTCTTCTCCCGACTGAAATGCACCTCCATGCTTTCAATCTATTAAAAGAAACACAGTTTCAAGGGAAAGATTTTAAAGTACAAGTTACTTCCCAGGAGGCATGCGTATGACTAACGCTAATAGTATGAAGTTACTACCTGGGGAAATTAATTTGGATTGGGTGCCAATAGAATGGCCCCTTACTCCGTTGGGAGAAAATAAAAATCCATATCTGACTGGGTGGCAGAATAAACCACAAACCAAAGAAGAAATTGCTGCAGAAATTGAAGGCGGTAATTGCCATGCAGTTGGTTTGATTGGTGGTCCTTGCTATAACAATCCTTATGGTTTTATTTGGGTTGATGTAGATGGACCAAGTGTTTATCAGTTAGTTGAAGAAGTGTCGGGCTATGTGTTTGAACAAGCACTCCCACCGACCCTAACAATTTGTAGCGGTAAGGAAGGTAGGGAACGCCGACTGTATAAATTGCTACAAAAAGATTGGGTTCATGTTGTCCGTAATAAGTACGTCTGGCATGCAGAAAAAGAAAAAGAAAAATTAGAGATTCTTTGGAAGCGGCACCAGGGGGTGTTGATGGGTTCTCACCCGCAAACTGATGGTTACTTTACGCCAGAAGGGTTGGGTTTTGAGTGGTGTTCCAAGATTCCTGAACTGCCATCCTGGATTCTGGAAGGTATTAAGAGTAAAAACGAAAAGCAAGGTTTACCAGCAGAAGAGAATGGTCGTGTTGTAGGTCCGGGGTTCGCTATTAATACTCGGATTTCGTTGGAGAGGGATATTCAATTAGCAATTGAGGCTACTTGGGCAATGCCTCCAGAGGCAGCAGATGATTATGACATCTGGATTACAGCAGGTCAAGCACTTCATTCACTTGATGAATCACTCCTTGATGTTTGGGATGATTGGTCCAAGCAGAGTGATAAGTACAAACCTGGCGAGTGCCAGAGAAGGTGGAAGTCTTTTTCAAAAGGTGGTGGCAGGGGTATTGGCTCTCTTATCCACATTGCTAAAGAGAATGGCTGGCAACCTAAAGAAGAACACCCTGCGGCACTTAATGTGTCTGATGACATGCTTGATCGTATCACCAAAGTTTTAGAGGAAGTTGAATCCAATATGGAGCCTGCAGTAAAAGAGGTAAAAGAAACTAAACAGCAAAAACGGATAAAAGGTAGAGAAGAAAATGAGAAGGATAGTAAAACAGAAAATAAATCAGCTAGTGAAATTTCTGATCTCTTGTTGAGTAGTTATAAGGGAGATCTGAGGTATAGCATCCCACACGGCCAGTTCTTTATGTATCAAAGGGAACGGGCTGGTCTTTGGTCTCCAATTATGAAAGTAGAGATGATTGGAGATATTCGCGACAAATTACAAAGTCCTGGAATAAAAAGCTTGTTGCCAAAAGGGTTTACTGCGCGGATGCTAAACGACATACACGAGCAGCTCCAGGCGGTTCTGTGTATGAAAGATTGGTATGAAGGGAATAGGTATCTGTTGTTTACTAATGGGGTGTTGGATGTTGAAACGAGAGAGCTTCTTCCATTCAGAAGGGATCTTTATTTGACCCAGCAGATTCCGTACGCCTATAACCCTGCAGCTACTTGTGAACCAATTGTTAAATGGTTGAAGCATACACAGTTTGATAACTGGCAAAGGACTCAAGTACTAAGGGCTTGGTTAAGAGCCACACTGTTAAGTACCTATGAAATCCAGAAGTTTATTGAGATTGTTGGTCCGGGAAAATCAGGTAAGTCTACTTATGCAAACTTGGCTGTAGCACTGGTTGGAAAGAAGAACGTGTACTCGACAGACTTTGAGAATCTGGAGAAGAACCGTTTTGAAGCAGCTAGTTACATGGGTAAAAAACTTCTGTTGTTTCAGGATGCGGATAGGTGGGGTGGTTCGGTCTCCAGGTTGAAAGCGATTACGGGTAACGACTGGATTCGTGCAGAACGTAAGTATCAGAACGAAAATTATGAACCCTTTCAGTTCAAGGGGTTGGTAATTGTTACGGCTAATGAAGCTATCCAATCAACTGATTACACATCTGGTCTGGCACGACGGAGGCTTACTGTTCCATTCGATCGTCCATTTACTGGTAGTTCCAGGGAGCAGCGTGATTTGATTAAGTTCAACACTAAAGGTGAACCGCAAGGTGAATTTGCTGCTCTGTTGCCAGGGTTGGTGAACTGGTTATTGGATATGACTGAAGCAGAAATGCGGGAGTATCTGATGGAAACCAACCAGAAAGTGGAGTTCTTTAAGAAGTATTCGCATACACAAAACCTGCGTTCTAACTCGATCTTGGATTGGATGGAACATAGGGTTGTTTACGAACCGGGGGTGTCGGCTGCTGTTGGATTCGTAAAGCCTGCGCCACAGGGAAGTTCACATCTGTATACAAATCAAGATAAGTGGTTGTATGCCAGTTACGCAGAGTTTTGTAAGCAGTGTAATGTGAACGTCATGTCAAGAAACCGATTTGAACCATTGTTCCTTGATATTTGCAGGCACCAGCTCAATCTAAATGTTTACAGCAAACGGAACACGAAAGGGATGAGGGTTTTCAATGTGGTAGTAAGGGATTCAGATCCAAAGTATGAGAACTATCCAAGTGCTGTGACGGTAGCTGCCAACCCGGATAAATTTGAATTGGACTATGGAGTAAAAATAAAAGCGGATCCTAATGCGAGAATGGAAGATATTGACGAAAATATGTTTGATGGGTAACCAGGGGCATCATGTCATCCTTGATTTGTACGGCTGTGATCCGTACGTCTTGGATGACTATGACTATTTGTATGAAGTTATGTGTGATGCCATGAGTTTGGCTAATGCACACATGTTGAATTTAGCTGGCCATAAGTTTGAACCGCAAGGTGTGACGCTATTGGCACTACTGGCTGAGTCCCATGCGTCTATTCATACTTGGCCCCAAGAGGAGTATGCGGCGTTAGATGTGTATACCTGCGGAGAGAATATGAATACAAGGAGAGCTGTTGAATATTGGAAGGAAAAGTTACGTGCGAAAACAACAAAAGAAAAAGAGTTGTTGCGCTCAATAACCACTGGCTAATTGTGCTTTAAGTTCTTCAATTTTTTTATCTTTTTCATTTTTAATACCCATAGCATTTGATATCATTCCTCCTACTCCTATTCCAGTAACAACACCAATTTCATCACCAACAAAACGACCTATTGCGCGTCCAATATGTTCACCTGTAATTCCTGTAGGTTCTTTTAATAAAGCTTCGTACACTTCTCCAATATCTTGATTGATACCTGGAATTTTTTTTCCACGTGCTTTTTCAGCCATCTGGGTTAAATTTCTATCTAACTGAGAAGCTGCTTGCGTATTAATTAAATCTTCAACTTGATTAAAACCTTGGTTCATCATTTGATTTGCTTTTGCCGCAACTTGGCTGCGCATTTCAGGAGTTAAATTTTCAAGCGTTTCTAGAGCAGCCCTTCCTTGTCCCGCTTGATTTACCATAGAATGATATTTTTTAAAAGTTTCCGCTTCTACTCCATATTTACCTGCAAAAGCAACTGGGTTTTGCAAGGCTTCATTCATTAAAGAAGCTGTAGTTTGGTTTTTTAATTCTTGTTTAATTTGCCCTTTGGCCATGCGCACCGTTTCAGCAACACCGCTCTGTAGTGTTTTTTGTCCTGCAACCCTACCAAAATTGGCTAGCTGGCCTTCTTGATTTTTTAAAGCTTGTGGATGAATTGCTTTGCCAACTCTTGCACCAATTGTTTTACCAAGCATCCCAATTCCTGTCCCTAGCGCCATTGCACCTAATGTTTGAATGGCAACCTGAGGTAATGGTGTGTCAGTGCCGAGCATCCCCGCGCCTGCCATCAAACCGCCAAGAACCCCTTCTTGAGCTTCTTCTCTTAAGTCTGCAAATTTACCGGCAAACTGCACTTGTCTTATTGCTTTTTTTCTATTTTAAGTCTGGTGGATTTAAATAAAACAGCAGTGCCTAGTTGCTTGAATAGTTAGGTATACTCGGATAAGTTCCGATTTTCCTAATGAAAAAAAGCAAATTGCTTTGGATTGGCGACATTATTGCCACCACTGGTTTTGCTCGTGTTACTGAAAATGTACTTGAGCGATTGAAAGATGAATATGAAATTGTAGTGCTCGGGTGCAACTGGCATGGCGATCCGCATCCACTGCAAGACGATTATTTAATTTATCCGGCAACCAATCGATTTCAACAGGCTCCGTTTGGGGAAGATCGAATTAGGGAGATTGTAGAACGTGAAAATCCGGATATTGTTTTTACAATGAATGATATTTGGATTGTTAACGAGCAGTACAGGCGCATCCAAGATCTACACAAAGCTGGGAAATTTAAGTTTGTGGGGTACTGCCCCATGGATAGCTACAACTGGATTGGTGCTATTTCGGATACGGCCAATGACTGGGACGCACTTGTCTCATACACAGAGTTTGGTGCGTACGAATTTATCAAGGGTGGTGTGCGTAAACCGATAAGCGTGATTCCACATGGACTTACTGCGGGTCAATTTTATCCTATGGATAAACAAGAGGCGCGTAAAACACTTAATCTTCAACCCGATGATTTTATTGTGTTCAACGGGAACAGGAACCAGCCAAGAAAAAGGATTGACATTACAATCTCAGGTTTTGCAAAGTTTGCCGTTGGTAAGCCTGACGTAAAACTCTATCTTCACATGGGTCTTAAGGACCAAGGGTGGGATATTCTTGACCTGTTTGGTAGAGAAATGATAAAGCAGGGTTTAGATCCAAACGGAAGGATCATCATGACGGCACCGGGGCCTAATCCTCCTTCTGTTTCTGTCGAAATGCTTAATACAATCTACAACGCATGTGACGTTGGGGTCAACACTGCTACTGGAGAAGGTTGGGGACTTTGTAATTTTGAACATGCCGGTTGCAAAGTTGCTCAAATTGTTCCAGATCACACGTCTTGTAAAGAGATTTTTGAAGGGTATGGGGAACTGATCAGATGCGATCACATCAACGTAGACGTGAACTACGCACGAGAGATGCCCTGCCCCTCTGATGACCACCTGGCAGAGCTTCTGGACGGTCTGTACCAGGATCGGGAGAGGTTGAAGAGGGTTGGAGATCTCTGCTACCAGCGGGTTACGGACGTGTGCTTTGAGTGGGGAACGGTGGCTGCTGAGTTCCATAAGGTGTTTCAGGAGGTGCTGGAGGGTACGTTTGATGACACCCCCCAGGCGGTATCACCAGTCGCATTTGAGAAAAAGAGTAAGAAAGGAAAGAAACGTAAAGGAAGTGCCAGGGAGTTGGTGGCTGTGTAAGGATGTTTCGGGTGTGAAGGGTGGGACCTCGCTTCGGCGGGGTCTTTTTTTGTGCGTACCAGAGGGGGAGGAGGGTGTCTTGTTGTGATACGGAATTATTCGTATATCGTGACTGGGAAACAGATCGGAAGAGCACACGTCTGAACTCCAGTCACTCTCGCGCATCTCGTATGCCGTCTTCTGCTTGAAA
>OGWI01000042.1_pt1 | contig 15047 bp, 12 predicted proteins | sample 1576021 | NCBI WGS metagenome assembly OGWI01 (sample SAMN07581557, study PRJEB24739) | freshwater metagenome | place: Singapore | collected 2015-04
TTTTCCCAGTCACGATATAGGCCAATATAAAGAGAGTTAAATACTAGTTCCAGAGCATTATACTTACTATTTTACTAGTTCCAGTGATCAAGTTAAGAGTTCCAGAGAGTTCCAGAGAGCATTTTAATTATCTTAATAGTTTTATCTTAATAGTTGTATTTAATAAATAGTTCCAGAGAGTTGTATAGTCCAGAGAGTTCCAGATAAAACATATTTTATTTATATTAAGACTGGTAGTTATGAGAGCATAACTCCAGTTTCTTTAGAGACTTATAATAATACTAGTCCAGAGTTAAGATATAACTAGTCCATATATCATTTTACTAGTTCCAGCCCGTTATAAACCCTTATAAAGAGAGTTAAATACTAGTTCCAGAGCATTATACTTACTATTTTACTAGTTCCAGTGATCAAGTTAAGAGTTCCAGAGAGTTCCAGAGAGCATTTTAATTATCTTAATAGTTTTATCTTACTAGTTGTATTTAATAAATAGTTCCAGAGAGTTGTATAGTCCAGAGAGTTCCAGTTATAAAATACCACCCCACCCCCCACCACAGAAAAGGCAGGGCAAGTGGAAGGAAGGGGGGATTAAAATCACACAGTCAAAGTGTTTATTTTTTTAGGCAGGATCGCGGACTGTTCTTATTGTAAGTAATAGATAATTAGAAATAGAATATATATATTATGTATTATTAATATCCAGGTAACCTGAGTTAAGGTGTTAGCCCCCTACCCCCAGTATTAGAATTGGAAGAAGATTAAGACTGATTCTGTTTCTCTCAGAGTCATAATACATATCACATCAGCTAAGTATGATTAACTTAGGGGAATAGTATCTGTTATGTTCAATATTCCTATTCCATTTAGCATCCAGTATAACCTTCGTTGGTACTGCGAGACGGAATTTCTTTATAGTCGCACTCCGAACTTCTTATAAGCCCCACGACTTATTTAAGTATATAAAAACTTAAAAAAAATACAATGGTATCCCCCCTACTATAAATAGGGAGTGGGTGAAAACAGAACCTATATTGTATAATTTTTATATGGCAGGGAAGTATGTTGAATTAGACGCTGTAGTAGAAAAAGGTAAAAGACTTAAAAAGAAACCTACACAGAAACAATACACTAAATGGGTTAGAAGTAATCCAGTTAGAGTTAACAACCGAAAAATAAGATTTACATCTTTAGGAGAGTATATGCCAATTAATCCCACCAAGACTAAAATATACTCTGATGAAGAAATAGTTTATGCTTTTAGAAAAAATTTTGGCATTATTGCTGCTACATGTCGCGACTTAGGTATTGCTGAACAAACATTTCATGTCTGGAAAAATAAATATCCACATTTTAATAAACTATTAGAAGAAGCAAATGAAAGTGTAAAAGACTTAGTAGAAGTAGAACTACTTAAAAAAATTAGAGAAGGAGATACACATGTACTTTTATTCTTTGCTAAAACAAAATTAAAAGACAGAGGTTATACAGAACAAGTTGTACAGGCAAATACACAAGTAAATATTATAATGCCAGAGGACAATAATAAAAAATATGAATGGTGGGGAAACAAAAAACAAGACAACGAAGATGAACCTACATCCGAAACAGTCGGAGGTATTCTGGAATCCGAGCAGATTTAGAGTAGTCTGTGCTGGAAGAAGATTTGGTAAAACTACATTAGCCATTTGGGAACTAGTGCGAACTGCATCCTTAATACCAGAATCGAAATCAATTTACTTTGCACCTACAATTTCACAAGCAAGAGATATTGCCTGGACTGAACTTAAAAACTTAACTAAAGATTTATGGGCTAGAGATCCTAATGAGTCTAGACTTGAGATTTATCTTAGAAGTAAAGATGGTGGAATATCACAAATTTGGCTTAGAGGAGTTGAAAACATTGAAACTGCTAGAGGTAACAAGATACATTTTGTTGTTGTTGACGAAGTATCATCAATTCGTAACTGGCCGTATGTCTGGAATGAAGTTATTAGACCGGCATTAACCGATACAATGGGTGGTGGGATATTTATTTCTACTCCTAAAGGCTATGGCGATTTCTTTGACCTTTACAATAAAGAGTTAGAAGACTCAGATTACAAGTCTTTTACATTTACAACCTACGATAATCCTTATATTCCTGCAAGTGAAGTTGATAAAGCTAAAAAAGAAGTTGGCGAAGACTCATTTAGACAAGAATATTTGGCTGAATTTGTATCTGTAAGTGGCCAAGTCTATAAAGATTGGAAAATGGACCGACAATTCCTTGAAATTAATTATGACCCTAACCTAGAAGTTAATGTTTCTTTGGATTTTGGTGTTAATGACCCTACTGCAATTATCTGGATACAGCGTTTAGGCGGCGAATTTAGAGTTATAGACTACTATGAAGCGTCTGATGCCAACATAGACCACTTTGTTTCAATCATAAAATCAAAACCTTACCGGTTTCCTAGTCTATTTACTGGTGATATTGCAGGTAAATCTAGAAGTATTACTACAAATAGTTCACCTATTGAGGAATATGCCAAGCATGGAATCTTTATTAAGACTAAAAAGATAGGAAAAATACAAGATCAGATAAGAGTTACCCATAAATACATGCCATCTTTGTTTGTTTCTTCAAAATTATCTAGATTTAGAGATTGTTTACTTAATTACAGGTATCCAGAAAAGGAAGGTAAGCTAAATGAGTCTAATGAGAACCCAATTCATGACGAATTTTCACATTCTATGAGAGCTTTAGAGTATTACTTTGTAAATATTGATGGATTAGAACTAGAAGGTATCAAAAGTTACAATCAAGTACCAAAAAATAATTTTAAGGAGTGGGAAATTGAATAACTTGATTAAAAATAAAACATTTATTATTTATTAACTATGGCAACTAAAAATACACAAATGAATGATAAAGATTACGAACTTTTATCTGAATTAAATTACCATTATCAGTTTGCACAAGACGATATGGAAAAAAGAAAACTCAGAAAGAATGGTTGGGATGAAACTTTACTCGCTTACTTTGGAAAACTACCTAGCAACTGGCCATATTTAGCTAGAGTAGTAGATCCAGTCATAAGAACTGCAATACTTGAAAAAACTTCTAGAATGTTTGCTGGAAAACTAAGAGGTACTGTAGCACCAAGAGAAGGCGCAGATGCAGTATCAGCTAAAATACAAAATCAGATTCTAGATTTTCAATGGGATTATGCTGACAAAGGTGGTTCAATGATTGAAAAAGTAATTCTTATGGATATACAAACAAGAATTTTTGGCGCTTCATTTGGTTTAACATACTGGGATATCAAACCTAATGGAGATGGTGGAACTTTTGAAACTAATGAATTTAAAGTGCTTGATAACAGAGATGTATTTGTAGATTACCAGGCAACTCATGTTAAAAATGCCAACTGGGTACAGGTTAGAGAATGGGTAACTTATCAAGACTTACAAGCAAAAGATTCTGATGGCAATTTTATTTATAAAAATATAGATAGACTTAAAACACAACTTTTAGATGATAATAGACCGGCTCCTCAAAGAAGAGATAACAGATACACTTCTATGGTTAAACAACTAAGAAGTTTAGAAGATAGAGTCGGACAAGATATTTATTTCCCAACTATTGAAGTAGTTACTGAGTATAGAAGAGATAGATGGGTAACTTATTGCCCAAGATATGGAATTATTATTAGGGATATTCCTAATCCTTATAAAAACGAACAGATACCAGTTGTTATGCTTAGATATTATCCAGTAGGAGATGATGTTTATGGTGAATCAGAAGTAGAAGCTGTAATACCTCTTTATAGGGCTATAAATAGTCTTTTATGCGGTTATCTAGACCAAATGAATCTTGCTATGAGGCCACCTATTAAAATTGCTAATAACTCAGTTGGTGTAAGACTAGATACCTTAACTTATGGACCAAATGCTAAGTGGTTAGTTGGTGATAGCGTTGGTAATGTACAAGAACATATATCTGGCAGTCAATCTATTGCAGCATTCCAAACTTCTTATACTGCACTTAAAGGCGCTTTTAATGTAGCAATGGGTGAAGCATCACAACTTCTTGCTCAAGTAGGACCTTTTGCACAGGAAAGAACTGCAACTGAAATTAGAACTGCACAAAAACAAACTGTTGCTCGTGATAACTATAATCAAATTTACTTAGAAGAATTTTTAAAAGACATGATGATGAAGTGGATTGCAAACAACCAGCAATTCTTATTCTCAGATCCTACAAAAGAAACTGAAATTATTAGAATTATTGGTGATCAAACACTTGCTGAACTTGAAGCAATAGGTTTATCAGATTATGAAATTCCTAAAGAGATATTAAATGAAACTGCACAACTTATAACTGAAAGACCAGGTGGGCTTACAGATGAAGAATTAAAAGTTATTACTGAAACTTCAAAGATGCCTAAATATCCAGTTATGGTAGAAGGTGATATTAAAACTAAACTTGAAAGAGATGGTGAAAGTTTATTTGCTAAACTATATGTAACACCAAGTGATATGAAAGGACTATATGACTATATTCCTGATGTTAAATCAATGACAGTCGGTACTTCTGATGAACAAATTAGAGGAAGAAACCAAGCATTAAATTTACTTCTTAACCCTTCAGTTGATGTAAAATTACAACAGGAAGGAATTAGTGTAAATATTAAAGACCTATTAACACAGATTTTGGAAGATAATGGAGTAAAGAATGCTTCAAAGTTATTCCAGGAAGGACAACAAAATGGACAACAACCTATACAACAACTTGACGGCCGAAGAACAGCAAACATTATTGGAAGCGGAGGCAATAACGCAACTCAAGGAAACGAGAGCATGGCATTACCTCCAGAACTATCTACTGAAAATACCCAACTACCCCAAGCCCTATGATAAAAACAATGGTGAATTAGTTTACAAGACTAATGAACAGTTTTTAATACAATATTATGTAGCAACTGGTGAAACTAGAGCAATAGATAAAATCTATGACTATTTTGCAGCCCAAGAATCAATTTTGAAAGATTTAAATAAAAAAGCATCTGAAGAACCTGAGTCGGCAGATAATTTATATGGACAAATCTAAAGTCTTAGAATTTTACGAACACAAAACAAAAATAGATCCAAACTTTTGCGACCATAAGTTTACAAGAATATCTATAACACGAGTACTTTGTAAAAGATGTGGTTTAGGTTTCTTTGATAATCCGATGTCGCCATTCCCAGTTAAAGAAATAAATGAGTCAATAAAAAAAGAAAAAAAAGATAATAAACAAATTAAAGAGAAATCTATTGAAAAACAATAATTATTATTTTATTTATTTATTATGGCAGTAATGAGTACATACAACTATAGTCCTAATACTTTACCAATGAGTAGAGTAGGAGAAACAAATGAACAAACTTTAGCTAAATATCAAGCTATGTATCCACAACCTGTGGCTCAACCTACTATTACAAAACAACCAACACAAACTGGAACTAAAACACCTAGTACAGTAACTAGTATATCTAGACCTAAAAATGTAATTTCTGATGCTGAAAAGGCATACCAAGAAAATTACATGAAACAATTAAATAAATTTTATGGTGAGGGAATGAATATTCTTAATATGCAACAACAAAGATTACAAGAATTTCAACCTCAATATCAACAACAATTAGCTGCAACCTACGAATCACAAATTCCACAACTACAACAAGTAGCTGAATCCGGACTTGCAAAAATTGGTGAACAAGAAACTGGTGTTAAATCACAAAGAGAATCTGCATTATCAACTGCAAGAAGACAATATGAACAAGGACTTCAAAAAGGACAGCAATTATTTGGTGGAGTAGGTGGATCATCTGCTGGACAAGCATTTGCTGATATAGCATCACAAGAATTATTAAGAGGTACTGGTCAAGTTATGACTACTGCTTCACAGAATTTACAAAACTTACAAACTGCTAGAAGAGATATAGATATGAAACTTCAAGCTGATTTAGCAAAACTAGATTTAGATAAAAAAACATCACTTTTAAAAGCACAAGATGATTTTAGACAACAATTAGATGCTATTGATGCTAAAAGATATGAATTAAAAACACAAAAGGCAAATGCTCAGTTACAAGCATTAAAAGATTTCAACTCTAGAAGACAAACACTAGAAGATTTTTATACAAAACAACAAGCTGAAATTGATACTTATAGACAAAAATTAGCATTGGGTACTTCTTCAAGTGCTTCATCTATTAATCAAATAGGGGCTGGAATTAATTTAGCTGATATAACAGATCCAACATCTTATACTGCTGCATTTAATTATCTAAGAAACAATCCTTCAGCTGCAAATTACTATGGATATTTAGTACAAACTGATGAAACAACTGGAGAACCAATTTTAGTACAAGCTTCACCAATTAGTAGAGATACTGTTGAAATAAATCCTGCAACAAAGGAAAAACAACTAGGTACTAGAATTACTCCTGCTGGACAAGTTTTTAAACTAAACCAACCAAGAAGTTATGGTGCAGGTGCATCTTTCTAATTATTCCTTGAAATTAACCAAATAAAATTTTATTAGTTAGTTATGGATTTTGAACAAATTAAAAATCAGTACATAAATAAAGGTAGAGAAGCTTTAAATTACATAAGAGATTTACCAAAAATATCAGAATTAATAGGAATACCTTATGCAAAAGAAGTAAATCAATTTGTAGATAGAGGTATTCAAGGTGGTTTTGAAAAAGGTGCTAAAGGTTTTGGTGAAATGTTTGAAGCATATAAGCCGACAGTTATACCTAATATTCAGTCTGGTTTTACTACAACATTTAAAGATCCAAGTATCGCAAGAAAAGAATTATTAGATACTAATTTAGTAATACAAAATTATCCATCAGTTAAAGCAAAAGAAGATACTATAAAAACAATTGAATTGCAGTTAAAAACTGGTCAAATGCAAATTGGTCCTGGAGTTACTAAAAATCTCACTGATAGTAATAGAAAATCTTTATCTGAAACTTTAATTAGAATAAAAGAAGCAAGAGATAAAGAAATTGAACAAATTAGAAAAGATAGTCAAGTAAAATTAAAACAACTAGAAGAATCACAAACTACTTATAAACAAGCTCAGAAAAAAGGTCAAGAAATAATTAAAAAATATGGTGCAGAAGATATTTATACTCCTGAAGGTGCGTTGACAAGATTAGGTGGTACTGCTCCTGATTTAATTGGTCAATATGCTATTCCATCGGTTGGGTTAATACTTAGTCCTGGTGGAAAACTAAAATTAGCAGGTGCTATTGGAAGTGGTTTGTATACTTATTTCAGTAGCGGTGGAGCTATTTATAATGAAGCATTAAGTGAAGGTGCTACTGAAGAACAAGCTATGAAAACAAAAAATATTGCTACACCTTTAAATACTGCTATATCTCTTTTACCTGTTGGAACATATTTAAGAGGAGGAATTAAACAAACTGTAGGTAAGGAAGTAGTAGAAAATATATTAACTAAAAATATTATTAAAGAAGCTGTAAAGGCTAGTAAATCTATACCAGGAAAAATAACATTGCAAGCCTTGTCTGAAGGGTCTGAAGAATATTTACAAACTATTGTAGAAAACGCATCTAAATTAACTTATAAAGAATTAAAAAGTTTAGGTCAGTTAACTGAAGGTGCTACTGAATCTGCATTTTTAGGTGCTATAGGTGGAGGATTAGTAGGTACAGTAGGTGTTTCATTAGAAAACATAGGTCAAAATGCCCCAGAAATATTAAGAGATAATCAAGGATTTTTAAGATTATCAATAGAAAATGTAAAAGAAGAAGCTGATAAATATAAATCTGTTGAAGAAATCGATAAAGTAATAAAAGAAAAAGCAATGCAAAGAAATATGTATAAGGCTGGTTCTGAAAAATATAAATCTATTGACCAAGAAGTAAGTATATTAAGAGCTGCAAAAGTATTTAAACAAAGAGAAGTAATAGGCGGTAATGAAATTGAACTACAAAAAGCTTTAAATAGAATAACAGATATTATTGTTAAAAACTCTAATGGAAAATGGACAAAAGAAGATTTATTAAATGTAATTAATACATACACTACAGAAGAACAAATAAATGTAGAAAAACAAAAGTTATTAAATGAACAATCTGATATTAAAAATAAAATTTTAGAAGATTTAAAAAATGAAAAAAAACCAGATGGTAAAAAATACAGTATTTATGAACTAATAGGTGGTGATTTATTAAAAAAAAGATTAAAAAAAGATAAAAGAAATATTGAAATTGAAAAAGAATATTCTTTATTAAATGGTGCAGTAGACTATATTAGAGAAAGAAATAGATATACACAAGTTACAAATCAAATAACACCTACTGAAGCTCCTGTAACACCTACAGAAAATAACTTAGTAGTAGAACCTACTCCAAATATTAAACCAGAAGAAATAACTCCAGTACCTCAAATACAAAATGTAGAAGATACAGTTAATAAAATACAAGAAGACCAAATTAAAAAGGAAAATGAAGTTGGTGAAGTACCTACAAGTACTCCAGATCAAGATGTAGATATAACTTCTGAAGTTAAAAATGTAGAACAAATATTAAATGATAAAAAACCGGAATCTGCATTGGAATATATTAGAAACTTACCAGCAGAAAAAGGTGAAAGAGTTTTTAAATTTTTTGAAAGAGTTGCTGAAGGTAGAACAGACTTGGATCCTAATTTTGTTCGTGAAATAAAACAAGAGTTACTTAAATATACCCAAAGAAAAATTAGCAAAGAAGTTAAAGACTTAGTTGAGAATAATCACAAGTTATTAGATATGGTTCAAAAACAAGATTTAATTGATGAAGCTAATGACTTACTTAAAATTGCTAGTGATGTTCAAGAACTAGTAGATACAGAACAAATATCTCCTGAAATGCAATCACAAGAACTATTTAATAGAGTTTTTGATTATATGAGAACAAATAAACCTAATGAGAATAATGTTCAACAATATATTGAAAATATTAATGACAAATTAAATTACAATGGTGAATCAAATATAGCAAAAGAGTTTAGTAAAACTATAAGACCGGCTATCAGAACTGCTACAGGACAAAGCACAATTCTTTATAAGTTTTATTTAAATGCAGAGAGTGTAACTAAAGATGTTTTGAACACTCTAACATCTGGTTCAAGAGAACTATTTGGGAGAACAGCAGAACAATCAAAAAATTTAACAGAAAAAATAGACAATTTAACTACTGAAATTGCTAATAAGTTAGGATACTTGAGAAATCAATTTGGACTTGATGATGTTGCTATTAATGAAGTTTATAACAAAGTTAAAGACTTATCAGTTGATGAAGTTAATAGACTTTATAAAGTAACTGGCGATCCTGAGATTGATAACCTAAGACAAAATGTAGATGTTGTTGAAGATTTAACTAAATCAAAAGAAGTAGATAAACAACTAGATGAAACATTTAACCCTGAAACAAATAAAAATGTAGATGTACTTACCGGACTTGGTATTACAGGTAAAGATAAAAATAAATTTACTGGTAAATCTAATAAGAAAAAAAGAGGAATGTTTGAAGACATTGATGATGAAGATGGTGAAACAAAAGAACCATTTGAAGTACTAGCAAATAAATTTGATAGAGATATTGATTTATACCTAAATGGTAAACCTGCTAAATACAGAGATGTTGTTAAGCAAATGATTGCTCAGTTATACAAAGTTGGTAAAGAAAAACTACCACAAAATTATCTACAAACTCCTGAAGGTAAAATTAAATCTTTATATGAAAACTTAAGAGAAGCTCTAAAGAATGTAGATGAGTATGCTGAAGTATGGAACGAAGCCAAAGTTATTATCTATGATAAATATGGTAATGATCCTAAAGTAGAAGCAATACTTATAGACTTCTTTAATAGGGATATTCCAAATGTGTTCTCGGATTCCGATGCTAAAAGAGTTTATAAAGATTTAATTAAAGAAAATAATATTAAGTTTAAAGACTTAGTTAAAAATACTTTACAAGATATAAATGCTACAAAAGAAACATTAAGACAATCATTACTAGAAAACCTAGACCTAGATATTAAAACTGCACAAACATTAGTTGACGAAGTTTATAGATTATTTAATGCTGATGTTAAAAAAGCAATTAATACTCCTGGATACCTAATGAAATTAAGACCAAGTACCCCAGAACTAATTTTGAACAAAGTTGATAAAGATATAGAAGAACTATTAAAAGGCAAGCCAGAGCAGGTTATAGAGTCTTATAAAAGGCAAGTAAGAAGGTTAGCTAGAGTTGCTAAAGAAAGATTGCCATTCGATAAAAAACTACAAAGAGAAAAATCTAATAATGAGTTTTTCAAAGACTTAGGAATTGCTATTAAAGATTACAGGGAATATAGATATAACTGGGCTAGATTTAGACAAATGCTATCTGATAAATATAAAAATAATCAGGCAATTTTAGATTTAACAAAAGACATTATAGGAACTAATTTATTTGATGTGTTTACTCCTAGTGAATTTAATAGAGTATTTAGCATCGTTAAAAAAGATTTAGGTATTTCTTTTAAAGATTTAGTTAAACAAACTAATCAACAAATTGAAATTAAAAGGCAAGAAGCACAAAATTATTTAGTAAATAAACTAGGAATATCAGTAGAAGAAGCACAAAGTTTACTAAATAAATTTAATGAGGAATTTGATAATCAGATAATTATTGCCAGAAATAAAGGACAAGGAGTAAGAATAGAGCCATCACCTTCAGAAAAAGTAGCAGATAAACTATTTGCATATTCTGAGAATAACAGAGCTAACCCGGAAACTAAACAAGTTGCTAATGATGTAGTTACTCAATATTTAAGAATTGCTAAAGGATTCTTTCAGAATATTGGAGATACAACTAAATTAACCCCAGAACAAAAATATAAACTTCTAAGAGATACTATTAAGAAAATATCTACTGAACAAAAGAAATATTACCAACTACATCAAGAAGCATTAAAAATAGTTAGAGAAAAATATAAGAATGATCCTGTAGCTTTAGAGCAACTAGAAGAATACTTTAATGGAGTTATTCCTGGAACATTTACAAAACAACAAATAAAACAAACATTTAATCTATTAACCTCAGACATTGATTTTGTAGATTTAGTTAAGAGTCATTTTAGTAAAAGAACAGAAACTATTAAAGATTTAGAAACTAGAATAATGAACGAATTTGGTTTATCACAAAAAGACGCAACTAAAATATCAAATGAAATATATGCAAAGTTTAATGAGAAATATAACAATACTATTAGAAATGAAATTAATAAAAGATTAAGAGGTATTGAACAATATGCAAAAGGTAAACAATTTAAAGATATTAATCAGAAGTTTACTGAATATGTAAATCTAGGATTTTTCAATAGCGAAGGTTTAGCAAATATTGCAAAAGAAGTATTTAGACTACCTGTAATATCACCAAAAATTAACAGCGTAATACAAACTGAAATCTGGAAAATGCAGGTTGGTGAACAATCTATAACTGATGCTTATGTAAATATTGCTAAAGAAATGATTAAAGAAAATCCATTTAGTTTAAGAAATATATTTAAAAAAGGTTATGACTTTAATCTTGTCAGAAGACAGATATTCTATTCAAACATTTTATCTGGAATACAAACAGCATTTAGAAACCTTTATGGTTTTGTTTATGAAGCTCCTATGAGAGGAGTACAAATAGGTGTTGAGGGCGCAATTAATGACATTAGAAAAAAACTAGGAATGACTACAGAGGAATTTGGTTACCAATTAAGAGATGTTCCAGCTTACTACATAGGTATGTACTCAAATATTAAAAACGCTGCAAACAATGCTTTGAAAGTATGGGATGTAAATTACATTCCTAGAGCTGCTACTGCAATGTCTGAAAAAGATTTTGGTTTAGAAAAAGTATATGAAGTACTTTATGGTAAACAAACTTGGGGTGGACTTAGAGTTGTTGCTAACTCACTAGAAATGGTAGATCAATTTGGTATGACTGTTGTATCTAATGCTGAGTCTGCAATTTTACAATCTAAAGGCATGAACAAAGAAGATGCTGATAAAGAGGGTATTAAAACTGCACAAAGATTATTCCTAAGAGAAGATATTACAGAAGGTACACCTGAACAAATCAAAGCACAAATAGGAGCTATTGATAGTTGGATTGATAGATTTACCAAATTTATTCTAAGAGCAAAAAAGACTGATAACTTAGCTTTAGCTGCAATACTAGACCAACTAGCACCTATTGTTACTGTAGGTTCTAATTTACTAAAATTTAAACTTGAAAAAAACTTAATTGCTCAAGGAATTAAGATTGCATCTAAAAAGAAATATGGTGGAACAATTACTACAAGAGATCAAGCATCATTAGTTATTGCTACATTTTTATTTATTGCAGCTTGGAAAGCGTTTTCTGAAGGAGGTATTCAAGGAGAAATGCCAACTGATGAGGAAGAAAAGAAAAAAGCTGAAGAAGCTGGAAGAAAAAGAAATAGTGTAAGAATTGGTAATTATTGGATTCCGTTTCAATACTTAGGTTCTAATGCTTCTATGTTTGAATGGTTTCCCAGTCACGATACAAAAGATTCTAAACAATATTTAGATAGAAATAATGTAACTAACTTTTTTGTTACTGCAATAAATGTTTTCTTAAAAGTAGCAAATGAAACTGCACTTAGAGGTTTAATTGATATCAATAAAGGTTTAACTTATGACACTATTGCTGAAGTAACTTTACAAAATATGGCTACTAACTCAGTATTGAACTCATTTGGATTATATAGAGCATTCTTTAGAGATTTAGCTGAAATGTCAGATGAGTATAAAAGAAAATATGAAGGACCTATTGAAACTGCAATGGCCGGTATTCCTGGATTAAGACAAAAGCTAGAACCTAAATATGATTATTATGGTGAACCTATTAAAGAAACATTTGATTCAACAGTACTTCCATATCCTATTGGAGTAAATAATCCAGTAGCAAATGAAGAATATCTAAGATTAGTTAGCCAAGCACAACTAGAAGTACAAGCAAGAAACTTACCTGAAGTTACTCAAAGAAAAGAAGAAAAAGATATTGCTAAAGGACAACTAAGAAAAATATTAGAAAATGGTATTAATAATCCTGGAAATTATCAAAAGGCGCAACAAATTATTTTACAAAATGGTTTATCTACAGAAGATGTATCTGCTGAACAAAACAAAGTATTACAAAATAAATTAAACGCACAATTACCTCAAAATCTAAAAGGTTATACTGCACTTACAACTGACCAATTAAATACAGTTGCTAAAACTTCTCCTGAAATGGCTGCAAATATTGAGCAATACAAAGAAATAGAAAGAAAAGTTAAAGCTGAATTAAAATCACAAACATTATCTGCCGATAAAGGATTAAGAAGTTTAACTGCTAAAAAAACTGGAAAGATTAAGAAATTATCTAAACCTAAATTAAAAAGACTTACATTAAAAAAACCTAAAAAATCTAAATCAACTGGTATTAAGAAAATTAAACTAGCAAAAATAAAAACACCTAAATTGAAAATTAAATAACAATTTAGTATTTATTAATTAAGTATTATTTTGAAAGGAATTAACTATGCCAATGGTAGGTAAAAAGAAATTTAATTACGATAAAAAAGGTATGAAAGCTGCTAAAGCTTATGCTAAAAAAGAAGGTAAAGAGATGAATATGTCTAAATCAGACTATTTAACTTATGAAACTAAAGAATATATGAAAAAGAAAAAAATGATGAAAAACAAAGGAATGAAATAATGCCATTAAAAAAAGGTAAATCACAAAAGGTAATAAGTGCCAATATCAGAGAACTTTACAAGGATAATAAAAAGTCAGGTAAAGAAAAAGGACAGATGGGTAAACCAAGATCCAAAAGTCAAATCATTGCTATTGCGTTATCAATGGCTGGTAAAACAAGAAAGTCTAAAAAGAAATGAAAAAAAATGTAGCAACAAATCCAAGTCTATGGAGTAAAGCTAAATCAGAAGCTAAATCTAAATTTGATGTTTATCCATCAGCTTATGCAAATGCTTATGCTGCTAAGAAATACAAATCAATGGGAGGTTCATGGAAAACTGTTACTACTTCTAAGAAAAAAAAGAATGGCAAAAAGTAATATAGGACTTACTAAATGGTTTAATGAGAAATGGGTTAACATTGGAGCGCCTAAGAAAAAAGGTAAATATCAAGAATGTGGTACAAGTAGTAAATCAGGTTATGCAAAATGTGTTCCACTTAAAAAAGCAAAGTCTATGACAACAGAACAAAAGAAATCAGCAGTTAGAAGAAAAAGAGCATCAGGAGTACCTGTAAAAGGAATGAAAGGACAGAAACCTAAAAATGTTTCTACATTTAAATAATGGCATATAAGACTGCAGCATGGACAAGAAAAGAAGGTAAAGATCCTAAAGGTGGATTAAACCGAAAAGGTATAGCATCTTATAGGAGAGAAAATCCAGGTAGTAAATTGTCTATGGCAGTAACTACTCCACCATCAAAACTAAAAAAAGGTTCTAAAGCATATAACAGAAGAAAATCATTTTGCGCAAGAATGTCTGGTATGCCAGGACCAATGAAAGATGAAAAAGGTAGACCAACTAGAAAAGCACTTAGTCTTAGAAAATGGAATTGCTAATCTTTAAAGTGTGATTCTGTATTTTCTATAAAGTTAAATTCTTCAACATTTTCAAATTTATCTACAATAAAAATCTTTTTATTAAAAACTCTAAGAAACTCCATAACAACATCCATAGATGGTTTAATTTGTTTAGCTTCATAAGCTGCAATAGTTTTACCACTTACTTTAAGTAGTCTTCCCATTTCTTCTTGTGAGAATCCATTAAATTCCCTTTCATTAAAGATTGCTTGATTAAACACCCATTGATTCATTGATTTCTTGAAGTATCTGTTATTGTGAAAAGTTGCCATCTGTAATTATTATACCAAATATTATATTGTTAATTTGAGTCTTACATATAAGGAGAGATGTATGAGGC
>OGWI01000043.1_pt1 | contig 14787 bp, 7 predicted proteins | sample 1576021 | NCBI WGS metagenome assembly OGWI01 (sample SAMN07581557, study PRJEB24739) | freshwater metagenome | place: Singapore | collected 2015-04
GTTTCCCAGTCACGATATGCCTATATATTTGTCACCGTTAGCCCAAGTATAAGTTCCTTTGCCATGAAATTTACCCTTGCTGTGATAGCCAACATATTTATCTTACGAAATTCCCGTCTTTAAAAATTCCAGCCAATTTTCTTCCATCTTTGAAGTAATACTTTCCTTGACCATCACGTTTATTATTTTTATGCTCGCCTACATATTTGTCACCATTAGCCCAGCTAGATACCCCTTTGCCATTCTTATTTCCATTTTCATATAAGCCAACATATTTGTCACCGTTAGCCCAAGTATAAGTTCCTTTGCCATGAAATTTACCCTTGCTGTGATAGCCAACATATTTATCTCCGCCTTTAAAAACTGCTTTTCCTTTTCCATGTCTTTGACCATTAATAAAATTACCTTCGTATTTGCTTCCATCTTTTGAAACATAAATTCCTTTTCCATGCATCTTGCCATTTTTATGTTTCCCATCATAAGTATCGCCGTTTGCAAAAGTGATTATCCCTTTACCGTTAGGTTTGTCATTCTTATGATCACCAACATATTTATCACCATTTGCCCAAGTGTATGTTCCTTCACCGTCCTTTTTGCTATTTTTAAAACCTCCTACGTACTTATCTCCGCTTGCAAAAATAATTGTTCCTTTTCCAAACAAAATACTCGAGTTAATGGGTCCATGCGACGAACGTTCAACGCCCCCAACCAATAGCGAAGTATCTAGTCCTTGGGCAAGATTTGTGATGAGGAAATTGGCTCTTTCGTTCTTGACTGGATCAACATCAGATGCATTTTCTGGCCAAACATAGAGTTCAGTGCCAGGAACATATGTTGTCGCTTCGACATGCCGTTCTAGTACACGCAGAGCGCGTTCATTGAAGTTGATGCCAAGTTCATCCACGCCACCTTGTATCGCTGTAATTTGGATCGATCTCTCAAAGCTATTGGAAGGAAGCAAGCTAGTAATCGACATTGATATGCCGAGCATTAAGAAAAAGGAGAGCAGCGTTTTCAAAGGACTAATGATGAGGAATGCTGCAGATGAAACCAAGAGAGAAATACCTGTGACGCCGACTAAAGGATAAATCCAGGAAATGGAATCCACTTGGGTAAATCCAAGGCGACCCCAACCAAACCCACCAAAGGGTGCTTTCATTCGCATCAATTCAATAAGAGTGAACAATGTGGAAAAAGTGAGCGCACTCTCCCAGCGACGCTGGAAGCGTATTAATCCGATAAGTGAAAAAATCAGGCTCTCCCCGACAGCTAGAACCAACCATGGCACGGATCCGACGTAAACAGAACTCCAATGAAGCAATGGCAAGAAGAAAGAAAGCCCTGCTAATCCCGCATATGTCATCCGTTGACCGAGACTTTTATCGCAGAGAATCCGAAACAGTATCGCTGCAGCGAGGTAAGGCGTAAACCAAAGTTCAAATGGTGCAAAACCAGCAAAGAACAATAAACCAGATACGAGAGCAAAAAGGACAGTTACCATTTCAAAGCTGATATCAATCGATCGACACTTGCCCCTAAGCCATAGTCCTTCTTCATGCTCTCAAGATATTTTCTATCCTGGGGTTCGCTGGGCAGCTTCAATTCGACGGATGGCAAACGAATATCAGTAGCACATGTAACAAGCTTCTCAGCAATACGGGCATAATCTATGTCAGCAAGAATCTTTTTCCGATGAGTCGGATGCAGACGATCATCTTCTTTATGAGCGGCATCGATAACTTCGCTCATAGATGAGAATGATTGTGCAATTGCTGCTGCCCCCTTTTCGCCAATTCCGCGGATGCCAGGTAGGCCATCCGAAGCATCTCCGCGAATCATCGCGAAGAGCCCATACCTCTCCCCCGGAATTCCATACTTCGCCGCAATCCAGGCGAGGTCAACCAGATCGTGATTACTAATCCCTTTAGCGAGGTATGCAACGGCAACGTTGCGATTGTCGTCTACTAATTGGAATAAATCGCGATCCCCCGTGATGATCCGTATAGGACCTTTTTCGGTCTTTGAGTAATGTATCAATAAGCACCTCTATTTCCCATTAGGAACTGACTCGCATAAATAGGCATCTGTAAATATCTCGGCTTCCTTCTCATCCGCATCTCCATCATACTTCCGACAATGTTCTCCAAATATAACTTCAATATTTCCTGTACGCCCTAGGCCTAATAGAGTTTTTCTCTCTTCTGCCGTGGGTTTTACTATTATTTGAATATAACCATTCCCATATTTACCCATTTGTCCCATAATAGGCATACCTAAATCATTTAAACAATATATATCACCTGTTAATAAACAGCCTGATAAACGTACCCAGAGCCCGTCTGAATAACCAGGATGACCAGATAATTTGACTGTCAACCCCAATAAACTTTCAGCCAAAGATATCTGGAGAACATAGACCAAATGTTCCTCCGCTTGACCCTGACGTTGCCAGAGCGACGATGATGACTCCCTATCCAGTTCAAAAACGACATGCAGATCTCCAGACCTCTCAAACTCTGGCATTTCAGAACAGACCTCGGTCAAAACAACCGCTGTCACCACCACCACCAGCAGCCCTAATCCCACCATTATAACAATCTAAGCCACCACCCCCACCACCACCAACCACAAGGTAGTCAACAGAGGTCACCCCAGCAGGACATTTCCATGTTGTCGTGCCTTTGAATACAAAGACGGTTTGGCTAGGTACGGTGTACTTTAGGATGACGATACCGGAGCCGCCTGCGCCAGCAGCTTGTGTGCCGGTCCCATTTTGACCACCACCGCCGCCACCGCCTGTATTTATACTTCCAGCCGTGGCATTTCCTACATCATACGTAGCTCCGTTACCGCCGCCTCCAGCCCCGCCAGTGCCGCCGGCTGAACTAGGGGTTAATGATTGACCCCCTGCCCCACCACCACCACCAGCATAAGTAACTGATGAACCAGAAATAGATGATGCTGTTCCTGCGCCCCCATTCCCTCCGACAAACCCAGACCCATTAGAGCCTCCTGCAAATGCGCCACCACCGCCACCAGCAGCAACTGATGCTGCGGTTCCACCGTTATTTCCTTGTGATGGGCTTGTTGATGGCGTATTTCCAGAACCTCTGGTTCCAAGAAGATTAGCCGCCCCACCACCTGAACCTCCAGATCGCCCATTACCCGATGATGTGCCGCCACCACCGCCACCACCGCCAGCAGATGTAATAGTGCTAAATGTTGAATTTGTACCGTCGGAACCTTGCGCTCCAGCAGTTGCAGCAGCAGGCCCGCTGCCACCTACAGTAACCGTGTAGTCAGTTCCAGCAGAAACACTTAAACCTGTTCCAGTTCTAAATCCACCTGCACCACCGCCGCCACCACAACCAGAAGAATAATTTTCTCTACCTCCACCCCCACCACCGCCTACTACCAAATACTCCACCTCCGTCACCCCAGCAGGGCAAGTCCACGTTGAGGTAGCCGTAAAGGTTTGAACTACTACAGTACCAATAAATGGCCAAGTACCTTGTTGCTTAGCAACAAATTGCTCTAATAGAGACCATATACCTTTAGCTGATCCTGCTGCTGGTATATTTGCTGGGCCTATAACCCCACCATTACCTCGTGGCATAATTAATCCTTAAGAAATTGTACTATAAGAACAAGTAAATGTCAACTTATTGGCGGTACCACTTGTTGCATGTAGTGTACTAGCTTCGCCACTAACTGTGGTATCTAGTAGGTATAGTGTAGTGCCACGAGTTAATAATTCTACAGTAGCACCTGCTGGTACTGGCAGTTGATAGCAAAGACTACGATGTGTTGTACCATCTGCTAATCTTAGTTCTACAGTAGCGCTAGCTGTTGTAGTACCATCAACATTTGTTATTAATATTTGATCTATTTTATGGGCACTATTTGTGGTTGGTGCCGTTACTAAACTTGTACGATTAGTATCACTAGGTGTGATACTAATCGTATGTGGCACTATACTAGTTAAATTAACTAAATTAGGTGCACTCATAAAAACTCCTAACCAAATGTAAGTATCATTGCTAATACTTTATTATAAGATACTGTACTACCACTACCAGCAGGGCCTTGTATGCCTTGTGCTGCGGGACCTTGTATACCCTGTGGACCTATTAAGCCACCTAATACTCTGATTTGTATTAGTGTATCAGCTTCAGGCGGTTCGGTAAACACTACGTTACTACCACTAATTACATAACTTGTAGTAGGTGTTTGTGTTACGCCGTTTAAGGTTACCAACACATTGTGTACTGTAACTCCACTAACTGCTAAGTAGCTTGCTGTGGTACCGTCTGCTGTATAAGTATAAGTTGCATACTCATTAACTGCTAGTCCGGCTCCTGGACCCTGTATACCTTGTATACCTTGTATACCTTGCGTACCATCATTACCTACATAACCACTAGTACCCTGTATACCTTGTAACCCTTGTATACCTTGTAACCCTTGTATACCTTGGCCTGCATAAGCACCATCTAACCCTTGTACACCTTGTAAGCCAGCAAAACCACCAAGTACTCTAAACTGTATTTTAGTATTATTAGCTGGAGCTGGATTAATGATTACATCACTACCACTTACAGTATAATCAGTACCAGGAGTTTGAGTTACACCATTAAATGTAACTAAAAGATTATCTACTGATACCCCACTTATAGCTGCAAAAGTAGTTTGTATACCGTTTGCTGTATAGGTAAATGTTTGATAGTTTGTAAAAGGTAGTCCAACTCCTACACCATTTACTCCTTGTACACCTTGTGTACCTTGTACACCTTGTACACCTTGTACGCCTTGTAAACCTTGGCGACCTTGTATACCTTGTGCAGCGTATAATCCATCTAAGCCTTGTACACCCTGTACGCCTTGTACTCCTTGAACGCCTTGTACACCCTGTACTCCTTGCGTACCTTGCGTACCTTGCGTACCTTGCGTACCTTGCGTACCTTGCGTACCAATTCCAGTTGCACCTTGAATACCAGTACCAACCAAACCTTGACTACCTATACTACCTTGTAGACCTTGTAGACCTTGTATACCTTGTATACCTTGTAGACCTTGTATACCTTGTAAGCCCTGTGCACCATCGCTACCTACATAGCCGCTAGTACCTTGTATACCTTGTAAGCCCTGTGCACCATCGCTACCTATACTACCTTGTAGACCTTGTAGACCTTGTATACCTTGTAAGCCCTGTGCACCATCGCTACCTACATAGCCGCTAGTACCTTGTATACCTTGTAAGCCCTGTGCACCATCACTACCTACATAGCCGCTAGTACCTTGAGTACCGGTAATACCTTGTATACCAGCAGTACCACTTAAATCATTGATAAACTGATAGCTAGTACCATTCCATAAATATAATTTACTATTATCTGGATCAGTAACATTACCAGTATCGATTAATGCAAATTGTCCTGCTAGTATATTACTTGGTGCTGTATCTGCAATTAATTGAGCAACACTTGTATAAGTTTTAGCTACAGTAAATGCTAGTCCAGTATCACCTTTTAGCCCCTGTATACCAGTTGTACCCTGTATACCTTGTGCTCCAGTATTACCCAATAAACCTTGAGTACCTTGTACACCTTGTACACCTTGGATGCCTTGTACGCCCTGTACGCCTTGATCACCCTGTACACCCTGTACGCCCTGTACGCCCTGTACGCCCTGTACTCCTTGAGTACCCTGTACGCCTTGAATACCCTGAATACCTTGATCGCCCTGTACGCCTTGTACACCCTGTACACCTTGAACGCCTTGAATACCCTGTATGCCTTGGATACCCTGAATACCTTGATCACCCTGTACACCTTGATCACCCTGTACACCTTGAGTACCCTGTACACCTTGTGGACCTTGCAATCCTTGAGTACCCTGTAAACCTTGCAATCCTTGAGTACCCTGTAGACCTTGCAATCCTTGAGTACCCTGTACGCCTTGTGTACCCTGTAGACCTTGCAATCCTTGAGTACCCTGTACGCCTTGTACGCCTTGAGTACCCTGTACACCTTGAGTACCCTGTGTACCTTGTGTACCCTGTGTACCCTGTGTACCCTGAGTTCCTTGCGGACCTTGTAAGCCTTGTATACCCTGAATACCTAAATCACCTTGAATACCCTGAGTACCCTGAGTTCCTTGCGGACCTTGTAAGCCTTGTATACCCTGAATACCTAAATCACCTTGAATACCCTGAGTACCCTGAGTTCCTTGCGGACCTTGTACACCTTGTACACCTTGTACGCCCTGTAAACCCTGCAATCCTTGTGGGCCTTGTAAGCCTTGTGGGCCTTGTAAGCCTTGTAGGCCTTGAAGACCCTGTAAACCCTGCAATCCTTGTGGACCTTGAAGGCCCTGCGGCCCCTGAGTTCCTTGAGTACCCTGAGGACCAATACCTCCTAGTATACCTTGCGTACCACTTCTGCCTTGTATACCTTGATCGCCTCTTGGACCTATAGGCCCAAACTCACCCTGTAAGCCTTGAATACCCTGAGTACCTTGGACGCCTTGGCCAGCAAATTGTCCATGTAAACCTTGTATACCTTGGAACCCTAAGCTGCCTTGTAAGCCCTGAATACCTTGTACACCTTGTGCTGCAAATTCTCCAGGTAAACCTTGAACACCTTGAGGGCCAAAACCTCCTTGTAAACCTTGATTGCCCTGTATACCTTGTGCAGCATATGCACCGTCTAAACCTTGTGAGCCTTGTAAACCCTGAGTACCATATAAACCTTGTGTACCTATAGTACCTTGTGCACCCTGTGAGCCTTGTAAACCTATTGGCCCTGGTGGTCCATAGTTACCTTGTGTGCCTTGAGTTCCTTGTAGGCCAATTCCCGTGCTACCTTGTATACCACTACCTTGTATACCCTGTATACCTTGTAGGCCTTGTATACCTTGGCCTGCATAAGCACCATCTAACCCTTGTACACCTTGTAGACCTTGTAGACCAAAATCACCTTGTACGCCTTGTACACCCTGAATACCTTGTGCTGCATAATCACCACGTAAACCTTGGGTACCTTGTATACCTAAATCACCTTGTACGCCTTGATTGCCCTGTATACCTTGTGCAGCATAGGCACCATCTAATCCCTGTAAGCCTTGAATACCAATATCGCCAGGTAATCCCTGTGGTCCTTGTATACCTTGCAGTCCACGTATACCTTGAGGGCCTTCAAGCCTTCCTACATTTACCCAATTTGCTCCTGACCAAACCCATAATTCTTTATTAATTACATAGGCATCACCTACTGATAAATTAACTGTAGGCAAATCAGCAGGAGCATTTTTAGTACCTTTAATAGTTATTGTACCAGGATTTATCCCGCCAATTGTAGTATTGCTAGGTAGTGCTAATCCTGTATCAGGATCATTACTAATAGTAGCACCACCAAGATCAATTGTAGTACCACTTAAGTATAGGTCTCTCCATCGCTTAGTTGGACTACCTAAGTCAAAAGTTACGTTTAAGCTAGGAACAATGCTTTGGGCAACGCTACTAAGTGTTACTCCTGGTGATCCCTGTATACCACTCTTACCTTGTGGTCCTTGGGCACCTTGTATTCCTTGTATAGCTTGTCCCTGAATACCCTGTAAACCTTGACCAGCAAAAATACCTGCTAAGCCTTGTGTACCAGTAAAGCCTTGAGATCCAGTTTCGCCTTGTGTACCTTGAATACCTTGTGCAGCATATAATCCATCTAATCCCTGAACTCCTTGTATACCCTGAATACCTTGTACACCTTGAGTAGCTTCAACTAATAGTTGCCAATATAAGGTATTAGTTGTCCTAGTTCCTGGAAGCAGTGGGGATTCATTTTGAAACTCTAGTCCAAATACTGCAATATAACTGCTGCCACTGTAATATACTGCATCACCGAGTCTATATATAGCATTTGCATTGTAAGGACCTGTCCAAACTAATCCTTGCCCAACAGTACCTTGTATACCCTGTGCACCTTGTATACCAGGATCTCCTTGAAATACTGCGGCACCACTAGTACCCTGTATTCCAGCACCTGGTATACCTTGTATACCCTGTGCACCTTGAATGCCTTGTCCAGCAAATTGACCTGCTATACCTTGTGTACCAGTTCCTGGAGGACCTTGTACACCTTGTGGGCCTTGAATACCCTGTGCAACAAATGCACCACTAATACCTTGACGGCCTTGAACACCCTGTAATCCAAAACCTTGTGGACCTTGTGTACCTTGTATACCTTGACCAGCAAAACCGCCATATAGTCCTTGTATACCTTGTATGCCTTGAGCACCATCTGCACCATCACTACCTGCTGCACCTGGCGCACCTGGAGGGCCATCAATACCTGCTGGACCTTGACTACCTTGAAACGCTGCTGTACCACTAGTACCTTGTGCACCTTGTAGCCCAAAACCTTGTATGCCTTGAAAACCTCTAGTACCCTGTAAACCTTGTATTCCAAAACCTTGTGGTCCTTGTAAACCTTTAGTACCTTGAATACCTTGACCCGCAAATTCTCCGGGAATACCCTGAATTCCTTGTACTCCAAAATTACCTTGAGCACCTTGTATACCGGTAGTGCCTTGTACACCTTGTCTACCTAATACACCCTGTACGCCTTGTAAACCTTGTATACCTTGAACACCTTGGCGACCTTGTATACCTTGACCAGCAAACTGACCATGTAAACCTTGTGGTCCTGGAACGCCTTGTATGCCTAATAAGCCTTGTAAGCCTTGTAAGCCCTGTGGACCCTGACGTCCTTGTAAGCCTAACCAACCCTGGGCACCTTGTATACCTAAATTACCTTGTACACCTTGTGGGCCTGGTCTGCCTTGAGTTCCTTGACGACCTTGAACTCCTTGTATACCTTGTATACCTTGTATACCTTGAGCATCATAAGCACCACGTATACCTTGTATACCAATACCAGTGGTACCTTGACTACCAGTAGTGCCTTGTAGTCCTTGAAATCCCTGTAAGCCTTGGAAGCCACGTATACCTTGTAAACCTCTATCACCAGTTGTACCTTGAGGCCCTTGACGACCTTGTATACCTTGACCAGCATATAATCCATGAAGACCTTGACTACCTTGTATGCCCTGTAGGCCTTGTAGTCCTTGTGAGCCTTGTATACCTTGAAAGCCTTGTAATCCCTGAAAACCCCTAATACCTTGAGCACCAGTATTACCTACAGAACCTTGTACACCAATAATACCTTGAGTTGCAGTACCTTGCACACCCTGTACACCTTGCAAACCTTGTGTACCCTGACTAATAGCATAATCCCAAACTCTATAACTAGCATCAAAAGCATAGTTTTTATTATTATGAATGTCTGGTATATAGGTAGGACTTGTAACAATTATTGGACCAGTAGATGTGCCAGGTATTCTTTGAACTCCTGGAATATTTTGCAGTCCACTACCAGTAAAAGTACCTTGAATACTAATTACACCAACAGTTCTTTCAGGATTTTTAGCTAAAATAATCTGGCTTCTGCCAGTAAAATAACTATTAAATGGAGGAGTAGTGCTTTGTGCGCTTAGACGAGTATATCCAGCCACATAATAAGTTTGGCCGGATTCACTATAATCATCTAATAGGCCACTACCTGTATTAATACCTATTACATAAAGTGGGGAACCAGTTGTTATATTATCATTAATAGGTGTATCAAACTCTATTCGACCTTGATTATTGATAACAGTAACATTATTTAGGGTATTAGAAATGTAATCACTTTGTGATACAAACCAACCGCCTTTATAATCAACTACGTCATTACGCTCATATTGATTTTGTGGTAGCCAAGTACTACGCCATTCAAATCCTTCACCTTGACGACCTTGAGCACCCTGTAAACCCTGTAGGCCTTGTAAGCCTTGAGTACCTTGTAAACCTTGAGTACCTTGTATCCCTTGACCAGCAAATGCGCCATGTAAACCTTGTAGACCCTGTAGGCCCTGTAGTCCTTGTGTACCTTGTAGGCCTTGTGTACCTTGTACACCTTGGCCTGCAAACATACCATGTAAACCTTGAGGACCTTGTATGCCTTGTGTACCTTGTGGGCCTTGTGGTCCTTGTACACTTTGTGGGCCTTGAATACCTTGTAGACCCTGTACACCCTGAGCAGTCATACGCTGCCAGTAAAGTCCATTTACAAATCCGCCTGGATATTCTGGCACTTGACCAATAAATTCACCATATGGAGGTACGTTACTCCAAGGATAAATTACTATATAGCTATTACCGCGATAATAGACAACATCATTTAATTTATAACTTGAAGTTCCAGACCATTCTCCACGCCAAATTATACTAAAGCCTTGGGTCCCTTGAGCTCCCTGTACTCCTTGTAGACCTTGATCGCCTTGTGGACCACGTAATCCTTGTAATCCAGTAAATCCTTGTAATCCACGATCAATAAATAGTTTCCAATAGGCGGCATTAATTACACCATCACTAGTTTCTGGTGCTTCTTCCTGAAAAGGAAGGGGACTTACAGATACAAATGCCTTACCATTATATTCTACTACATCATCTTTAATATAATTTATATAAGTAGTGCTATATTTACCTCTATAGGTAAATCCGCTACCTTGTACACCTTGTACGCCTTGAGTACCCTGTACGCCTTGTAAACCTTGGCGACCTTGAATACCTTGTGCAGCATATGCTCCATCTAAGCCTTGTACACCTTGTACACCTTGTACACCTTGTACAGCTAGTATATTCCATGCATTACTATTTAAATTAGGAAGATTATTTGTATTATTATCTTGTGTACTTATCCAAGCTTGACTTTCATAAGTAACAGCATTATTGGTTTGATAAGTAATAAATGGGTTAAAATTACCGCGCCAAATTATACCTAAACCTTGTAAGCCTTGTACACCTTGTAAGCCTTGTACACCTTGATCACCCTGCAATCCCTGAGTACCTTGAATTCCTTGGATACCCTGTAGACCTTGATTATGGCTAATACCATCTAAACCTTGAATACCCTGTAAGCCTTGTAAACCCTGATCGCCTTGTATACCCTGAGTACCTTGAGCACCTTGTGTACCTTGTAGGCCTTGAATACCTTGAGCACCTTTTGGAGATATAACACTCCAGTAAAGTGTAGATGTATCTGGCTGAGCAGCTACATTATTATTAGATAAACTAACATATGTAGACTCGTTATAGGTTATTACTTCGTTTTTATAAAATACTGTATCGGCATTCCATAGGCCACGGTAAACAAAGCCTATACCTTGTACACCTTGTACACCTTGTACACCTTGTATACCCTTAGTTAAACGTGCCCAATATTGACTGTTTAATATAATATTTCCCTGAGCATCTATTGATGTCGGGGTTTCTTCTTGAACAGTGGGTGCAATAGCTATAAAACTGTCTCGGTCATAGAATACTATATCGTCTCTAAAATAGATTTCAGTATTACTATATGTTCCGCGAAATCTTAAACCAAAACCTTGTATGCCTTGTGTGCCCTGAGGGCCTTGTACACCTTGTATACCCTGTAGACCTTGATTATGGCTTATACCGTCTAAGCCTTGAATACCCTGTATGCCTTGTACGCCTTGAGTACCTTGTAAACCTTGAGTACCCTGAGTACCTTGAGTACCCTGCGTACCTTGAATACCTTGAGCAGTTAATCTATCCCATCCACTATCAACTTGATCTGGTTCTACAGATGAAATATTATTACCAACGGCTATCCAACTAGCACCATTATAATATACAGAATTATTAGTATAATATAAAGTATTTGGGGACCAAATTCCACGCCAAACTATACTAAAACCTTGTAGTCCCTGTAGCCCCTGTAGTCCCTGTAGTCCCTGTAGTCCCTGTAGTCCTTGAGGGCCTTGTAATCCCTGTAGCCCTTGTATGCCTTGTAGACCTTGCATACCTTGAGCAGTTAATCTATTCCAATAAACACTATTTAAAACACCAGGACTAAATTCTGGGGCTTCTTCTTGAAAACTACCTTGATAAACGCATACAAAACTATTACCATTATAGTATACTACATCATCACGAGTATAATATTTAGTAAAATCGTAGTTACCTTGCCACTTTAATCCTGGGCCTAATAAACCTTGTACACCTTGTATACCTTGAGTACCTTGTACTCCCTGTATGCCTTGATCACCTTTATCACCAGTTCTAGCAAAAGTGATAATAATATCATCATTATTTACAAAAATAGCACCAGTAGCAGATAAATAGGTACAACTAACAGCATAGTAAGTTACATAATCAATTATACTATTAATAGTGTACATTACAAATGCACTACTATTATTCTTCAAACCAATTCTAAAATGGCCTTTAATAGTACTAGTACTTAGGCTAATAGTATACAGAAATTGTTCTATACTAAAAGGACCGTCTTGCTCCTTACTAATATACATTTCTGTAGCTAGTGTTATATTTGAATTATTTAGTCTTAATTTTCCGCTGGTAATATTGGACGTTGACGTAGCATTATCAAATGTATAGTCAAAGCTTGCCCCTCCGAATCCACCGGTCTGTCCTTGTAACCCTTGTAATCCTTGAGTACCTTGTAGGCCTTGAGTACCTTGAATACCCTGACTACCTGTATTTGCATAGAATAGCGAACAAACAGTACCGTTAATATTACCAATAAAATTATTTGCACGACCTGATAAATATTGTACTGTTAATTTATAGTATACAGTACTATTACTATCAATTTCTTGTGTTAAATTAAGAACATTAAAAATTAAATAATCATTACCAGTTAATACAGAGCTTCCACCTACAGGACTAAAAACATTATAGTCTGGCTGAATTACGATTTGTCCAGCAATAGGATGCGAATTATTTAAGGTAAAATTTCCTATCCAACCAGTTACATCTACTCCTTCTAATGCGCTAGGATGTAGAGTAATTTCAGTTACTTGCTGCGAATTAGTAACAGGATTTTTATTAAATCTAAATCTTCCCGCACTAGGTGCTTCCAGCATACTAGTAACAGAATCAAATCTATATAATATTCCGGCTCTAAAACCTCTATTACCTTGTATGCCTTGTATGCCTTGTATGCCTTGTATGCCTTGTATGCCTTGTAGGCCTTGTTCGCCCTGTAAGCCTTGAACTCCTTGTACACCCTGTACGCCTTGTATACCCTGAACGCCTTGTACACCCTGTAGTCCTTGTAGTCCTTGAAATCCTTGAACACCTTGCGAGTTAGTCAAATTCCAATAAGCAGTATTTACAATTCCAGGAGATAATTCAGGGGTTACTCCAGCAGGTACTGGTGCAATAGCAATATAACTACTACCATTATAAACTACTGAATCATTTAACTGATAACTACTAGCAAAACTATATAATCCGGACCAATTTAATGATTTTCCTATTAAGCCTTGTACGCCTTGAGTACCTTGTATGCCAGCAGGTACAAATAACATAGAAATTATATCATTTAAATCAATAACTCCACCATGCCATGTACCACTAACATATTGTACATTAACTTTATACCAATCGCCTTGATCTTCGGTACTGAGCACATTAAAAATAGCAATGGCTCCGCCTATGCTTTCGGCAGCTTGAAATATTAGATTACCTTTAGTATATCCAATACTCTGATTCCAGCTTTCAATCCAAGATTCTTGGTTGATATTAGTATAATCAACAATATCAACATATACTTCTGTTACATTTAGTAGAGTAAGACTATTAAATCTTATTCTGCCAGTACCAGGATCACTGGCAACAACACTAGTTGACCATTGATATGGAACACCACCTCTATAACCTATAGGTCCACTTGATCCTTGTATACCTTGTGGGCCATAACCACCAGCACCTTGAGCACCAATAGGCCCTAATGGGCCTGCTTGTCCTTGTACGCCTTGAGTACCTTGAACTAATCTATTCCAATAAAGCACATTTGTATTAATCGTTCCAGGAATTTCTGGTGCTTCATTTTGAATAGGAAACTGTGAAGTTACTATAAAACTACTACCATTATAGTAAACTGCATCATTTTTATAGTATATACTGGTGTTGTTATAAGGACCACGCCATGTAACGGCTAAACCCTGCATTCCTTGTGGACCTTGTAAGCCTTGACTACCTTGTATACCAAATAGTCCTTGTAAGCCTTGATTACCTTGTAAACCTTGTACGCCCTGTATACCACGAATACCTTGTACACCTTGTCCAGCAAAATCTCCTGGAATACCTATTGGGCCTTGTAATCCTTGTACACCTTGAATACCTAAATAACCACCAACAACTGTTTGTTGCTGTATATCTTCAATGATTACTGTATTACCAGTAGAAGTAACTACTGTAGAAGTAGTCATCGTGTAACCTCCCTTACTAGCGAAAGATTACCGGTTAAAAATGTTGTTACTTTTCCGCTTAATGTATCGGTCAGCTCTAAGCTGTAAATTGCGGTTGAAAAAGTAAATGCCGTTGTTTGGGCACTGGTCATCTTAACAGTAATCGTATAATCTGTAGGATTTATAACAATTCCACCATTAGTAGTTGTTAACTCTAGTAAAACTGTACTATCAATTGTTTCTCTGATCTGCATTGCAGCAGTTAAATTTGTAAGTGGAACTGGTGTATTCCAAGTAACTATCCCGACACTAGTATATGTACTAAAATTGACGGCATTAATACTATTAATAATTATTTCATTATTATTAGTACCTGTAACGCTAGTGCTTAAATAGTAATCATCTTCATTTACTAGATTGATTACTATTTAAGCTCTATCGTGACTGGGAAAC
>OGWI01000044.1_pt1 | contig 14607 bp, 26 predicted proteins | sample 1576021 | NCBI WGS metagenome assembly OGWI01 (sample SAMN07581557, study PRJEB24739) | freshwater metagenome | place: Singapore | collected 2015-04
CGGGCTGATGGGGATGGGTATATCACAACCGAGAGCGACGACACCTACGAGTGCACCAACACCAACGGATACAGCAACGAGCAAGGTGGTGGACATGAATGCTCTCATTGCGGTGCCATACACAGGCAGTACACCTATGAAAACGAGGGTATCCATGTTGGATGGCACAGCGATTCATGGGTAGGCCCATGCTGCGATCACAACTACATGGAAGTCTATGGGCGCAACGGTGATCGGTACTACGTGCATGACAACGATGCAGTGGAAGTTGATGGTGAGTGGTACCACGACAGATACCTGCATGACCACGACATCGTGACCATAACAGCAGGGGGATACGAGGGGGAGTACGCACACATTGACAACACAACCTATGACCCTGACACAGGCGACACATGGCACATCGACGACGAGCACGAGGACGCACCCCACAACCGTGTGACCGAGGACGCGTAACACCGACCCAACCAACCAAACTTTTCCTACCGTAGGAAAAACTAACCCACACTCATAAGGAAATTACTATGTCATTTGAACCTACCAAGATCAGCACCAAAACACTTTATCAAGTGTTACACAAAGCACTGGGCACGAAGCGCCCACATGCAACGACAGGCACCGCAGCTTTCAGCGCGTGGTTACAGACTAAGTTCCCTGCCAACACTTGGCATGTGGACGGTGCGAATAACATGCACGTTGACCTGCGCTTGGACAAGACACACCGCACACTGTTTGTGGCCCACGTTGATACCGTGCACAAGACCGTGGGTAAGAATCATTACAAGCACGGTGCCGACAACATTATTCGGGCTGATGGGGATGTGCTCGGTGCAGATGATGGTGCGGGTGTGGCGCTGCTTATGCACCTGATGGCGCATGGTGTGCCTGCGTACTACCTGTTTACCCAAGGCGAGGAGCGTGGTGGGATCGGGGCTAAGTATGTTGTCAAGCATTACGCGGAAACGCTGATTGAGTTTGATCGGGCGATAGCCTTTGATCGTAGGGGCAGGGACTCTATCATTACCTATCAAAGTGGGGAGCGGTGCTGCTCGGATGAATTTGCGGACATCCTTGCAGATGACCTGAACCTTAGACACAACGACTTTCTGTACAGCCCTGACCCTTCAGGTGTCTACACCGACACCGCTGAATTTACTTTGTTGATCCCTGAGTGCACCAACATCAGCGTGGGGTATGACCACGAGCACACAACCAAAGAGTCTTTGGACATCACCCACTACGATGCACTGGCTAGAGCGGTGGTGACTATTGATTGGGATGCGTTACCCACTGCGCGTGATCCCTTGGTCGAGGACAGTCTGTACAAGTTCAACACCATCGGTGGTGATTGGGGTGGTAGCTCGGGCAAGAAGTACTACGACACCTATGATCTGTACAACAAGTATGACAATTTGGATCTATATAGTATGACAAAGCATGAGATGTTAGACATGGCGTATTCCGATCCCGAGCTGTTGGTTGCGCTTATTCGTGGTGAGCTTGGACTTAACTAAAGGAGAGTAATGATGGCTTTATGGGTGCATTGCCGCTCGTGCGGTGACGATTTACACAGCAGGGTTCACATGTTGTCGGGGCTGTGTTGGGATTGCCGCGAGCAAGCGGCTAAAGAAGTTCGCAGTTTGTGGTGCGTGGTACCCATGCACAAGTCAAACTATTTTTTCTGCACAAACAAGGATGACCTCAAAGGCATCAACAACAAGGGAGGGCTAATCAAATGAACGATCAGTTTGTTGCGATTGGTATGGCGGTTTTATTTGTTGTACTGTTAGGGCTTATCTTGACAGGGGTTGTGGTTCTGTAGTATCATTTAGGTTCAGTTGTACTTTATTAACATTTCCTACCGTAGGAAAACAACAGGAGAGTAGCATGGTTACTAAGCTTGATCTTACTGCACCGCAGTTGCAGTCTATCCCCACACTTCAGACATCGTTCATCGGTGTGGACTTTTCGTTTTCAGTTTGGACGGGGCGCAAGAAGGACAAAGCCGTGTCTGCCGAGGTCACTCGCAGCAAGGGTGCCAAGGACAACACAGCCAACGTCACCAAAGACCTGCTTGCAGGTAACGCGCAGCTTGAAGCAATCCACAAGTTCATAGCGAACGTGCGTAACGAGCACTACGAACTGACGCAACCGTGGGCATCAATGCGGGTCATCAAGAACGATGTGTTCTTCAACAAGTACACACCACGTATGAACGCACACGGTGTGACGTTTTGGGCAATGGTGCAGGGCTTCTTGGATTCATACGAAACCGATGTGAGCGCTGCGGCCTTTTCACTGGGTGGGTTGTTTGACCGTGACGATTACCCGTCACGTGATGTACTGGCTACTAAGTTTAGGTTTGTGATTGCACCCGTGCCTATCGCTACGGACTTCCGCACTGAGATCATGGACGAGGCCGCGAAGTATATACAACAGGAGTATACCAAGCATTATGGTGACCTGATTCTCAATGCGATGGGTGATGCGTGGGATAGGTTACACGCTGCGCTAGCCCGTATGTCCGAACGCCTTGACTACGTTGGCAAGGAGGACAAGAAGATCTTTAGGGATAGTCTTGTTGAGAACGCGCGGGAAATGATTGATTTGTTGGCTGACTTCAATCTCACGGGTGACGATAGCATGGAGCGAGCGCGGGTCAAGCTGATGGATGCACTGGAGGGTGTCACACCGGAAGCACTACGCGAGGATGATTATTTTAGGCACGATGTCAAGCGCAAGGTTGACTCAATCCTTAAAGACCTCGCTTGGTAGGTAGGTAATGTAATGGGGGGTGTTTGCATCCCCCTTGGGTTTTTCATACCGTAGGAAATATTTACAGGAGAGTTTTATGATTACCGCATCTTCAATGTACGCACTGAATATCAACGAGTGCGTAGACCTCATTCAAATGGTTGGCCCCAAGCGCACGGTGGTTGTGCGCGGTAACATGGGTTGGGGTAAGACCTCAATCCTTAAGATGTTGAAGCAACGACTTAGCGACAAGTATACCTACGCATACTTTGATTGCACCACCAAGATGGACAGCGGCGACATTCAGATCCCACAGTTTGCCAAGTCTGATAATGGTACGGATTTCGTACGCTACGTACCCACCGAGGAGTATGGGCTGCACCACGGTAAACCTGTGGTGCTGTGCGTGGACGAGATCGGTAAGGCTGATCGCAGTGTGAAGAACGCGTTGATGCGTGACATGTTAGAGCGTGACCGTCACCCCGAGGGCAGCATCATCTTTGCCACAACAAACAATGCGCTTGAGAAGTTGGGCGACATGCTTATGCCGCACCATCGCAACCGTTTGATTGTGGTTAACATGCGTAATGCTACACAAGAGGAGTGGATCGAGAACTTTGCGTACAAGGCAAACATCCACCCATCTGTGATCTCATGGACGAGCGAGCACCCTGAGTTGTTTCAATCCTTCACTGACTTGATGGATGAGAAGGGTGAAATATCCCAAGCTAACCGTCAGAGTAACCGTATGATTTATATCCCCGGTGATGTAGATCGTGAGTCGTTTGTTACTGGTCGTTCGCTTGAAGCGGCAAGCGATGTTATCTACGCGCTTGAAGGTAGGGTCACTGACAAAGTTATTACATCAAGTCTGATCGGTACGATTGGTGCGGCTGCTGCACAAAGCTTGTCCACCTACCTTGCCATGATTAACGACTTACCTAAACTTAACGACATCAAAGCTTCCCCTCACACTGCGCTCGTACCTACAAGCACAGCGGCTGCTTGCATGATCGTGCACCGCACACTGTCCATCATCGAACGCAACTGGATGGATTCTTGGATGGATTACTTGGTGCGCTTGCCCAAGACTGTGCAAGGTATGTTTGCCATGACTGCCAAGAAGGAGAATTACCACAAGCGTAGCGTTGTAATGACTAACGGTAAGTTTCAAGCTTGGGCCTTAGCTAACAACTACTTGACAACTAATGACAAAGTTTAACCCTCGCTCATGAAAGACTAGGTGCACTAGCGGGTAGATGTGAGCGTGTGCTTAGGTTGGTAGGTACGAGGGTTAGGAAGGACATGCCTACCAACATCCTAGACGCGAGGGGGGCGCGTAATCTACCTTACCCCCCACCCAATAACTTCCTACCGTAGGAAAACACAGGAGAGTAATCATGTTGATATTTGGACAAGCACTAACCGCTGCTCAAAGACTTGAGCGCAACCTGCAAATTATTATGGGGCATGAATCTGTCCTTGCTATGGGGCCAACCATTATGCTTGGTACAAAAGCTATCGGTGATGTACCGACAGCACAAACTGATGGGCTTAACGAAACGTATGGTGAAGAGTTCGTAAGTAAGCTCAACGATCTTGAGTTCAGATACCTAATCTTGCACGAGTGCGGCCACAAGATGTACCGACACCTTACTGCATGGCAACACCTCTACGAAGAAAACCATCGCAAAGCCAACATTGCTTGCGACATTATCCTGAACGATTGGCTCAACACCATCGCAGCTAAGTACCCCGACTTCATTATGATGCCCCGATGTGGCGGGGTGACCGGCCCACAATTCAACATCGACTCCACAGGCAAAGACGTACATGAGATTTACGCACTGTTGCCTGACAACTTGCAGGACGACAGGTTTGATGAGCACGATTGGGAGTCCGCTAAAGAACTCACACCACAAGAACAACAAGAACTCGCCAAGCAAATTGATGAAGCACTGCGCCAAGGCCAACTGCTTGCAAGCAAGCTAGGGTCAGGCGGGGATCGTAGGATTGATGAGTTGTTGCAACCCAAGGTTGACTGGCGAACACAACTAGCTGATTACCTTATGTCGTACAGCAAGGGGCGTGGTGTACCCACGTGGCGTAAACCTAATCGCAAGATGTTCTCGCATGGGGTGTACCTGCCGGGGCAAATTTCTGATGCTATGGGTGAGATCGTGATTGCTGTAGATACATCAGGGTCTATCGGAAGCAATGAACTAAAAACTTTTTTAACCGAGATTGTGAGCATTGCTCACCTGATGCAGCCTGAAGCATTGCGCCTTTTGTACTGGGATACAGCAGTATGCGCTGATGAAAAGTATGAACAAGAAGCGTATGATGATATGGCTGAATCCACTAAACCTGCGGGTGGAGGTGGCACGATGGTGGAGTGCGTACCCAAGTACATGAGTAACTTTGGTATATCCCCGCAGCTTGTGGTGGTGTTTACTGACGGGATGCTTGGTGGTTCGTGGGGTACTTGGAATTGCCCCGTGCTGTGGTGCATCACAACAAAAAAGAGAGCGCCGATTGGTTCTACTTTACACATTGATCTATAACAGGAGAGTGCGATGACATCTAAACATTCAATACTAACGCAGCCTTACTTCCCGCCGTTTGTGCATAGGGTAGAAGACGCAACAAAACGCTTTTTAAAAAATGAGGTATATGAGCATTTGATGCTTGCTTCCAATCCTTCTTTGTACGCGCTTTTATTAGCAATGAAGAAAGCTATGCCGACCGCGCAATTTGGGGTTGTGCCTGATGCGCCTATGCAATGGAGTGCTGCGGTATATCGCAAAGGACACTTGTTCTGTATGGGGGAAATTGGCTACGGCAAGTTTATGACTAACTCTGAAAAAGAAGTCTACATCATACGCAGCCCCCGAATTTATAACACAAGGTATAAAGCCAACAACGTGATGCGTAATACACATGTGACTCAAAGTGTGGACAGTGCTGCATCAATAGCCTCTGCAAAATTAATTCCTTTATCAACGGAGGACGAAGTAGCAGCAACAAAATACATACCCCGTAAGAAACTTACCGAAATACTTACTAGTAAACAGGGGCGATTAAACGATCTTGGTGCAATTAATTTTAGGGACATACTGGCTGAGTTTGAAAACTTACGTACACAAAACGTTAAATTCAAAACAGAAGCTTTTTTAAACCTTGAGGATAAATTCGACGAACTAATGGATGAGTACACTTACGAAGCTATGCGTCATACAAACATGTATTACATATGGATTATGGAGCAGCGGGGTATGCAGTTTGTTGTAATTGTAGCCGTTGATTCTGTAAGAAATAACGGGTCTATTTCTATGGATGGGCCAAGACAGATATTCAAGATAGCTGATTTACCTTTAGATATTGCTGCAAAGATTGCAACTCTATCAATGAGCGAGCACCGGTCTTATGTTGATGGTCTTGGTGTGCGGTTAGACGATACACATTTTTGGGTCGAACGAGATGACAAAGGACGAACCTGAGTATAAGAATCTAAGCAATGTGTTACGCGTTCACTTTGAGGAAGATGGGTTTTTGTCCATTATGCCGTTTGACACTGTGCGGTGGTTTTTGCAGCCACCGATCTACACAAAAAATATGGCAGATGTTCCAGAGTGGGTGCAGCATCGTATTGCCATATTGATGATGTTGAAACCTACAGAGTTTGTGGAGGGTATTGGCAGACGAGTAGATGAAACAACGTTTTGGATTTACTTTGAGGAAACGAATGACACCGGAAGCAAAAGTAAAACTAAAGGTACGTAACGTATTGAAAGAACTTAATGCCTATTACTCCATGCCCATAACAGGTGGGTATGGAAACTCAGGCGCACCAGATTTTTTGGTGTGTTTGAACGGTAGGTTTATTGGAATCGAATGTAAGGCAGGGCGCAACAAGCCTACCGCTTTACAGGAGAAAAACCTCGCACAAATTAGAAGCGCGGGTGGTATTGCAATCGTAATCAACGAGGAGAATGTAGATGGACTCAGAAAATGTTTGTTTGATAGTAGTTCCTATAAAGACAACGTCTGAAAGCACTAACGTGCTTGAAACGTTTAAACGACAATGGAAATTGTTGAAGCAGCCTTTTCCTTGGAAAGACCCCAAGGTACTTGCCGAACGTCGGCGAATAGCTGCCCTTGATCGGGAAAGAATTGACTTACGACTTAACGGAGGTGTTAAATGAAGTGGCGAGATACGATTTCAAATGAAGAGTTGCTTAGGCTAAGAGATGAGTTTGCAAAAGCGGCAATCACGGGAATACTTTCCGGCAAGTGGGGACAAATGCCACAGTACAAACCGGAAGAAGCTTTCGCAGATTTTGCATATCGAGTAGCAGACGAGATGATCAAACGGAGAGAAAAATGAGCATCAAAGTAGCCAATGAAGCTAAAAGAATTTACGGTAAAGATATAGCCGACATGACGTTTGACGAGCTTAGAAAGTTTAGAGCTTGGTTAGCGAGGGAGCCAAAAGAAGAGTTTGTGCCACAGCCTATGTTTTATTTACATGGTATTCCGTATTTGCCTAGCTATAACGATAAGCATAAATGGGTTGGCCCCGGTACACCTGATACGCGATTAGAGTACACCACAACAGAATTGCTTGAACCCGGGTCTGTTGCTAGGTTAAGCGTAAAGATGTTGTGGCGCAGATCTTGGACGGAAGAAATAAGTGGGTGGAAGATGCTATGACCGACACCGTAAATAACCCGAAGCACTACACTTCGCATCCTAGTGGTGTGGAGTGTATTGAGATTACCGAGCACATGTCTTTTAACTTGGGCAACGCTGTTAAGTATGTATGGCGAGCAAGTCTCAAAGGCAAAGAAATCGAGGACTTGCGTAAGGCTCGGTGGTACATCGACCGAGAAATTCAACGCATTTTAAATGGAGAAACTAAAAATGAAAGACTATAAAGACCTTGCCTTACAGGGGCAAGTATTAATAGAGTATCTAAAAGTTATGGTAGCTCGCCATGATTGGCACGGGGTGTCTGATGCAGCTAACGATCTCAGAGAATTGGAGGCTGAAATACGTTCTTTGGAGGAGGCTGAGATGCGTTCTTTGGATTCGTGGAAACCTAATAGAGATGTGGAGTGAAACATGGAGCAACAACCTGTGGGATATGTGTCAGGGTTTTATGGGGGTTACTGCGTCATCCAACCATTAGATCCTGCTGTTGTTTTACCTGTTGGCATGGCCCTGTACCGCGCACCGACAGAGTGGGTTGGGCTGACGGATGAGGAGATCAAAGAAATAGTGGGTCCGTGGGGCGACACTCCGATTAAAGGCTACACCCGCAAACTATTCGATCAAATCGAAGCCAAGCTAAAGGAGAAGAACCATGGCTAAACCGATGACAAAAACTGAATGGATGAACTGGCTTGAAAAAGCCTGGGACGAGGCGCAGCAGCGTGAATGGGTTGGGCTGACGGATGAGGAAATCTGGAAATGCAACAAAGCAAAGAGTGGCAGTGCTGTGGAGTTTCACATTTGCTATGAACATCAGAACGTGTTGGATTTTGCGGAAGCTATCGAAGCGAAGCTAAAGGAGAAGAATCATGGATAGAGAAGGCATCATCAAGCTGGCGCGGGAGGCTGGGTTCAAAGTTGATTGGCAACACGCAGACGTTGCTGAGATTAAAGCGAAAAGGTACGAATACTTCGCCGCCCTTGTCGCTGCTGCCGAGCGTGAGGCAATTGCTAAGTCACTGGATAAGCAAGCAGACCTTGCCTGTGATGAGTTTGACAGGCAGTGGGCGCAAGAAATGGCGGCGGCGGTCAGAGCAAGGGGAAACACATGAACATATATCCATTCGCAGGAGAAATCAAAATGACCAAAGTAATCAAAGACGGGCAGGAAGTGGTTGAGTGGGAGCGGGTTGATCTCACATATCATGCTGACGGGAATGTAGGTATTGGGACTCCACCGGATGCGTCTGCGCCGCTGGTCATGGGTGAGCCTGTTGAGCGTATACGTTTCGTGATGAGCAATCAAGAACAAGAAGCGCATGTGTTTGCTCACCCAACAACCGAATGGGCACGAGTTGACAAGGATCTTAACGTCACGCATCTTGACATCGACTTATGCGCTAAAGGCCCGCAGAATGTTTATACAGCCCTGGCTATGGCGATTTGGAACAAGGCGATTGAAGAAGCTGCTAAGTATGCGGCAAGTGAAGGTAATGACGTGCTGGCTGATTCAATAGGGGAGTTGAAGATATGAGCGGAGATCACAACCAATACCAGCGTGATCAAGAGAATGCAAGTTACATGTACTCCATGCCGCCGCAGGAGCATGTCCATCTCAGTTTTTATACACCCCCACCTGTTGTTGGGTACTGGGTGTTTCCCGGATCAAAGAAAGGCTATGAGACAAAGTTTTCAATGACTGCCAAGCCCAACTGGTTTCATCGGCTGACAATGAAATGGGCGTTAGGCTGGGTGTGGGAGGATGTGAAATGAACGGAGATCAACATAAGGAGGGGTGAGAGATGAGAACACGAGCATATGAAGCATGGAGAGAGTACGAAGCCTATCAAGTACCTGTGACTCCAGCAGGTGTAGAAGCTGCTAATGCTAGAATGAAAGTGTTCATAAAAGGATATGAAGCAGGTATACGAGAAGCTGCTGATATGCTTGAAGCTAAGCACACAGAGCAAAAACACACAACCGACTTACACAACTACTATCTGGTATCATCCAGGCTAGTGAGGGAGTTGTATAAAGATGATTACGACACTGGACGTTGAGAACACAATCACTGTACGAGATGGCAAGAAACATTTAGATCCATTCGAAAAAGGTAATACACTGGTCATGGTAGGCATTAAACACCTTGATCAGGAATCACAAGTCTACACATTCGATCATTCGGAAGTGCAGGTAAACGTAGATAAGTACCGACACAATGTACAAGAAGCTCTCAATAAAACTACCTTACTTGTAGGGCACAACATATCCCATGATCTACTGTGGCTATGGGAATGTGGGTTTAAGTACACAGGTAAAGTATTCGATACCATGCTCAGTGAATACGTATTACTGCGTGGTATAACTAGCCCCCTTGACTTGGGATCAGTGGCAATGAGACACAATTCCCCTGTCCAGAAGCAAGATGTCATCAAGGATTACCTCAAACGTGGTATCTCAGTTCGAGATATCCCCCATGCTACACTCTCAGAATATCTATGCCATGATCTAAGTGCTACTGAATGGGTCTACAAATCAATCCAGAACAAGCTACAACAGCCTGAATACGCAGGGCTAGTGGGTACTATCGATCTCACTAACGAAGTGACTGTAGTGCTTGCTAGGATGTATCAGGCAGGGTTCAAAGTAAACAAGGAAGCACTTGAAGAAGTAAGACACCAGTTCATTACAGAGAAAGGTGAGATTGAAAAGTATCTACAAGACTATGTTCACAAGCTTATGGGGGATACACCCATCAATCTCAATAGTCCTGAGCAGTTATCATGGGTAGTCTATAGTAGGAAACCATTGGATAAATCTAGGTGGGTATCAGCTATCACACCTTATATGTCCGATACAGATTTCAAAGCGGCAGTGAAACAGAACTTCTCTACCTTGTATAAAACAAAAGCTATACAGTGTAGTGAATGTTCTGGTGTAGGTTCTATCTATAAGGTTAAGAAAGATGGCTCCACATTCAAGAGGGCTACGAAATGCAATGCATGTAATGGCTCAGGCTTTATCTATCAGCAGACGAAAGATGTTGCAGGACTCAAATTCACAGCCCCGAATTCCAAGTGGGCATCAGCCAATGGATTCGGTACATCTAAAGAGAACCTTGAAATACTCGAAAGGGTAGCTGTATCAAAACAGATGCATGAGGCATCTGAGTTCTTAAGTAAGCTGAGGAGACTGTCAGCCCTGGATAGTTATCTTAGTAATTTTGTGGATGGCATTGCAGCTTTTGTAAAACCAGATGGGCTATTACATGTTAGGTTGAATCAACACATTGCAGCTACTGGAAGATTAGCAGGTGCAAATCCTAACATGATGAATATGCCACGGGGTAGTACCTTTCCAATTAAGAAAGTATTTGTATCACGCTGGGAAGGAGGCAAGATCATGGAAGCTGACTTTGCTCAGCTAGAGTTCAGGGTTGCAGCATTCTTATCTCAAGATGAAACAGCAATTAAAGAAGTCAAAGAAGGATTTGATGTCCACTCGTACACAGCAAAGGTTATTACGGAGGCAGGCCAAACAACATCTAGACAAACAGCTAAAACTCATACCTTCGCACCCTTGTACGGAGCTACAGGATATGGAAGAACACCTGCAGAATCGGCATACTATGAACACTTCATGGAAAAATATAAGGGAGTAGCTGCGTGGCACAAGACATTAGCCAGACAAGTACTAAGTTATGGGTACATCAAGATCCCATCAGGTAGAGAGTTTGTATTCCCTAACACTCAGCGTAAGAGAGATGGGACTGTAACAAACTTTACACAGATTAAGAATTATCCTGTGCAATCATTTGCAACTGCAGATATAGTTCCACTTGCATTAGTAGAGATACACAAGCGACTTGTGTATTATGAAAGTTGTGTGGTAAATTCTGTACACGATTCAATTGTTATTGATGTACACCCAGATGAGATAGAGTTTGTAGTACAAGTTATCGACGCAGTTCAAGCCAACCTTGTCACTCTTATTAATAAGAGATGGTCGATAGATTTCAATGTGCCACTTGCATTGGAAGCAAAGATAGGGGACAATTGGCTTGAGCAAAAAGATGTTCCACAATCAACTTTAAATTAAGGAAATACAATGAGCACTAGCTTAACACTTGTAAACAATGGTAATTTTAATGCAATGGCTGAGGCTATGGGCATGTCAGTGGACATGAAGACACCCAAACAATCAAGCAATCTTGCTCGCTTGAAGATCAGTCATAAGGCAGTGATGGGTGAAGAAGAGATCAAAGGTAAGATCAAGAAAGTAGAAGTTCTTGAAGCTGGCTTGTATGTTCTTAACTACAATGAAACAGATTACTACTTGCAAGAACCATCAATCCGTTTGTTCAATCAACGATTCATGTACAAGCGATTCGTTAAAGGTGAACCTAATATCTATGTAAAGACTGTTATGGATAAAGATCTCAATGCAGATCTTAGGGATAACCAAGGTGGATTCAATTGTGGTAAGCCTTCAGGTTGGATCAAGGATTACAATGCATTGCCCACCGAGATTAAGACACTGATGAAATCTATTAAGCGTGTACGTGTACTCTTCGGTGAGATCACAGCCGATGATGCATACACTGTAGATGGTCAGTACGTTACGATTGATAGAAATATCCCATTCATCTGGGAGATTGACAACAAGGATGCATTCAAATCTGCAGGTGCAGTGATTGCTCTCTTTGCTAAACAGAATCGCTTATTACCACAGCATATGATTAATCTAGGTACAGATGCTAATCCTCTACCTAATGGTGAACAGTTTTATACGCCATCATTTTATGTAGATTTTAGCAATATACTTCCTCTTGAAGATTCAGATCAGGTAACTTTTGCTAACTTCAATGATTGGATCGCTAACTATAACGATTACATTATCAAGAAGTTCAATGAAGGTGCTACCAAGAAAGAACAAGAGCGTGATGATACGCTTGTCGAAGAGTTTGTAGATGTGGATGTGGCAGCATAAATGAACCATCCTGCTGAGCTTAAGGTACATCAATACCTCTCCAATGTAAGACATGGAGATAGTACACTGTCTTCTGAAATTGTAGAACAAATTGTGGAGGATATACGTGCTGCCTTAACTCGGCAGTTTGTAGATAAGTTAGACAAAGGATTTACATTACGTATGTCTAATGTGGGTAGAGCGTATTGCCAACTGTGGTTCGATAAGAATGAACCCCATAAAGCTATCCCACATAGTACTACCTTTATCATGAACATGATGATAGGGGATATCATTGAAGCTGTATTCAAAGGATTGCTTAAGCAGTCAGGGGTGGCATATGAAGATGGTACAAAGGTTACATTAGACTTGAATGAGTACAAGATTCATGGCACACCTGACATCATTATGGACGGTAAGGTAGATGATGTTAAGTCTGCTTCTCCTTGGTCATATGAGAATAAGTTTAAGACATATGAAACATTAGCTGCTAGTGATTCTTTTGGATACTTAGCACAGCTAGCTGGTTATGCTAAAGCTATGGGCATTGAAGCTGGAGGCTGGTGGGTAGTCAATAAAGCTAATGGACAGTTCAAGTATGTACCTGCAGATGGATTGAATGTAGATGTCTATGCGGAGAATATTAAAGCAATTGCCGCAGAACTTGAGGAGAATGTATTTAGAAGATGCTATGAGGCAGAGGAAGAAACATACTACAACAAACCGACAGGGAATAAAGTCCTTAATAAAGAATGCCAGTGGTGCAGTTACAGGTATGCGTGTTGGGAAGGGCTTGAGGAAAGACCGTCACTTGTCTCACGAGCAGAAAATCCCCCAACAATCTCCTATGTCTTTATCAAGAAGAAAGAAAATGAAAGTAAAGACAATACATGACACTCGTAAGGCATGGGCTGTAGGCAAGAAGTATGGGTACAGAAGTGGCTTAGAGATTAAGGTACATGATCATCTTAAAGAAAATGGAATCAGTGCTAAGTATGAGTACCTTAAGATTGAGTGGGAAGATCTCATGTATAGAAAGTATACACCTGACTTCCTGCTACCCAACGGTGTCATCATAGAAACTAAAGGACTGTTTACTGCCCAGGATAGACGTAAGCATTTACTTATCAAGAAGCAACATCCAATGCTTGACATACGATTTGTATTTGAGAGGGCAGATAGAAAGCTAAGTAAAGTATCTAAAAGTACATATGCTACATGGTGTGAGAGGAATGGATTCCAATATGCAGTTAAGTACATGCCTTTAGAATGGGCAGATGAAGCTCCTAAGAACTACCCACTAGATCAATTAATTGTATTTAAGGACAAGAAATATGAATCCGAATGATATCATTTCCAATGATGATGTAGCACTTGTACTTAGTCCTAACTTTGAAAAAGACGGTACATGGTCAGGTACATTAGATCTTAATATTGCTATCATGCCTGTGGATAAAGGCACAGAAGAATCGATAGGTGCTATTGAAGAACTTACGAACATGCTTATCACATGTTTTCGTTTGATCACTGAGGATGAAGAGTTCCATCATCAAGTCATGAAGGCAATGATTCAGTACGTAGATCGTGGTGAGCTATTAGATCAAGATAAGCTTGATGAAGTTGAGCAGATGATCGGTGCATCAGATAATGTGTACAAACTAAATGCATGGACTAAGACTAGGGGGAATGCATAATGGACATGGTTAATAGCCCTGCTCATTACAACATGGGGCAATATGAAACAATCGACATTATTGTGGATACACTAGGGACAGATGGTGCTATTGCCTATTGCCGTGGCAATGTATTAAAGTACACCATTCGTATGATGCACAAGAATAGACCATTAGAAGATGCTAGAAAAGCACAGTGGTATCTGAATAAGACTATTGAATTGATGGGTGCATTAAAGCATAACGATACTGTGGGGGCATTGAAGTGAAGCAACTTAAATTATTCGATGAGATAAAAGAATTGGAAGATGGTACTGTCTTTGCAGATGTAAGCTTTGTAGTATCCTTCGATAAAAAGGAAATGCCTACAGCCTATACAGATATCTTGTATCTCGAAGATGAGATTAAAGATGCCCTCATCAATGCTATGCATGACATAGGTGCAACAAAGACTGATGACATAATCATTAACATCGGGGGCTTATCGTGACTGGGAAAC
>OGWI01000046.1_pt1 | contig 14397 bp, 12 predicted proteins | sample 1576021 | NCBI WGS metagenome assembly OGWI01 (sample SAMN07581557, study PRJEB24739) | freshwater metagenome | place: Singapore | collected 2015-04
TCCCAGTCACGATATCGTCGACAGGGCAGGGGCGCAGTTCTTGATGAGGCGATTAATGCAGCAATTCCAACCTTCTACTCCCAAGCAGCTAAAGATAATGATGTATTAGTTATTGGTCGGCCAACTGTTGAGGTTACTGAGTTAAAAGATAATGAGAACTTCGCCTTCACTATTGAGGTTGATATTAGGCCAGATATTGCACTGCCAAATTTTTCAGAGATAAAAATTGAAGTTGATGATGTCAAAGTGACCGAAGCTGATATTGAGGAACAGGTGCAGGCACTTCGCACCCGATTTGGCACCTTAACTACAGTGGAAAAGGTGGTTGCAATTGGAGATTTTGTAACTATTGATTTAGTTGCAACTAAAGATGGCCAGCCATTAGATGGTGGTACAGCAAATGATCTCTCTTATGAGGTTGGCTCTGCCTCGATGATCGATGGTTTAGATGAAGCATTAATTGGACTTTCAGCTGGGGGCGAGAAGAGTTTTGAAACAGCATTAGTAGGCATGGCAGAGGGTGAAAAGGGAAGCGTGAAGGTTAGTGTGAAAGCGGTGAAGGAGCGAGAGCTACCACCTGTTGATGATGCATTTGCAAAGCTAGCATCTGAGTTTGAAACTTTGGCTGAATTAAAAGCAGATTTAACAACTAGATTAACTAGATTAAAAGAGATGGAACAGGGCGCACAAGCTAGAGATTTATTAGTTGAGCGGTTAATTTCATCTGTTGATATTCCATTACCAGCTGCGATTATTGAGGCTGAGGTTAATGATCACCTAGAAAAAGAGGGTCGATTAGAAGATGACAAACATCGCGCTGAGGTTAATGATGAGGTAAAGAGCACAATTACTAGAGAGTTTTTACTTGATTCAATTGTTAAAGCTGAGTCAGTTGCTGTAAATGAATCGGAGTTAACTGAGTATTTAGTACGAGCAGCATCTCGTTATGGCATGACCCCAGATCAATTTATTAAAGAGGTATCACAAGCAGGTCAGGTAACAACTATGGTGGCTGAGGTTGCTCGAGCAAAAGCATTGGCTCAAGTACTGGGCCGGGTTAAGGTTGTTGATAAATCTGGCAAGAAGGTTGATCTTGAAGCGCTCGCCCCAAAGAGTGAACCTGAGAAAAAGAGCGAATAATCGCTTACGGCGAACAAAGATCACGCCTAATCGGGGAAGCAATTTTGCGAAAAGATTGTTAAGGTCATGACAGTATTTTTCAAGGAAAATCAAACGAGGAGATAAAAGTGGAGCTAAGTACTACCCCACGAAATGCAAGTAGTGGCGCTGGTGGACTTGATGATCAGGTTTACCAACGTTTACTAAAAGAGAGAATTATTTTCCTCGGTTCTGTTGTGGAAGATTCAATGGCAAATGCAATTTGCGCACAGATGTTGCTTCTCGCTGCTGAAGATCCCGAAAAAGATATTTATCTTTACATTAACTCACCTGGTGGATCTATCTCAGCTGGTATGGCAATTTATGACACGATGCAATACATCAAAAATGATGTTGCAACAGTTGCCATGGGACTTGCTGCATCAATGGGTCAATTCCTACTTTGTGCAGGTACTGCTGGAAAAAGATACGCACTTCCACATGCTCGAATCATGATGCACCAACCATCTGGTGGTATTGGCGGCACAGCATCAGATATCAAAATTCAAGCAGAGCAGATGAGTTTTACTAAGAAGAGCATGGCAGAGTTAATTGCCTTCCACACTGGCCAAAAGGCAGAAACTATTACTGAAGATTCAGATCGTGATCGTTGGTTTACAGCGGCCGAAGCTAAAGAGTATGGATTTGTGGATCATGTTGTTAAATCAGCTGGACAGGTATCTGGAAGTGGGGGCACATCACGATGAAGCCAGATATAAGTAAGGTAAATGAGATTACCTCTCGCTACATCCTGCCAACTATTGAAGAGCGCACTAGTTATGGCTACAAGCGCCTTGATCCATATACAAAGTTGTTTGAAGAGCGAATTATTTTCTTAGGTCAGGCAATTGATGACACTGTTGCAAATGATGTGATGGCGCAATTACTTACCTTGGAATCAATGGATCCAGATCGAGACATCATGATGTATATCAACTCTCCAGGTGGATCATTTACCGCACTGACTGCAATTTATGACACGATGCAATTTGTTCGTCCTGATGTAATGACAATCTGTCTTGGACAAGCAGCCTCTGCTGCGGCGGTATTACTAGCAGGCGGAGCTGCTGGAAAGAGATATGCATTAGAGCATGCTCGAATTTTAATTCACCAACCATATTCAGAAGGTGGCGGACAAGGTTCAGATATTGAAATTCAAGCAAAAGAGATTTTACGTATGCGCACTTTGCTGGAGGAGATGTTGGCTCGTCACTCAAAGAAGAGTCAAGCAGATATTGCCAAAGATATTGAGCGAGATAAGATTTTAACCTCAGCTGAAGCGGTTGAGTACGGATTAATTGATCAAGTTCTGGCAACTCGTAAGGCTAAAGCAAAAGCATAAGTTGAGAGGCAATGATGTCTAAACTAAGTAATGCAATAGAGATTATTTTATTTAGAGCACGTTGGTTCCTAGTTCCACTTTACGTCGGTCTAGTAGCTGCTTTAGTTCTTTTAATTTATCGCTTCGCGCTGGAGTTCATTCATATGATTGAAAATGTGGGTGATGCTGATGCTCATAAATTCACCCTGGATCTGCTGGCGTTGTTGGATTTAACTTTACTTGCAAACCTAATTTTGATTGTGATCTTTGCTGGCTACGAAAACTTTGTCTCTCGCATTGATATTGCCCATGATTCAAAGGATCGACCACATTGGATGGGCACCATTGATTTTTCAGGTCTAAAGATTAAGTTGATTGGATCCCTAGTTGCTATCTCAGTTATTGAGTTGCTAAAAGATTTTATTGAGTTAAGTGGCCAGGCCGAGGTTACTGAGGGCACTATCTGGCGAATCATTATTCATATCACCTTTGTTGTCTCCGGGGTTTTATTTGCGCTTATGGATTGGATTGCTGACAAGCGCGAGTTTGAGGGCACTCACTAACTTCAATTCGCCTATAAGCGAACAGATTGTGCTCACTTTTTAAAGCAGCAAAGTGCGCTCTAGTTCTACCCTTATCTCCTTCCCTACTGAACAGGAGTAGTAAAAGGTGACAACACGTATTGGTGAAAGCGGCGACTTACTAAAGTGTTCCTTTTGCGGCAAAACTCAAAAGCAGGTTAAGAAGTTAATTGCCGGTCCTGGTGTTTATATCTGCGATGAATGTATTGATCTTTGTAATGAAATTATTATTGATGAGTTAAATGAAACTTCATCCTTAGGACTTGCTGAATTACCAAAGCCACAAGAGATCTTTGAATTTTTAGATCAGTATGTGATTGGACAAGATCAGGCCAAGAAATCTTTATCAGTTGCTGTTTATAATCATTACAAACGGGTGCAATCCGGAGATTCAAAACGTGAAGATGCGATTGAATTATCTAAGAGTAATATTTTAATTCTAGGTCCGACTGGATGCGGAAAGACTTTGCTAGCCCAAACATTAGCTCGTATGTTAAATGTGCCATTTGCAATTGCAGATGCAACTGCATTAACTGAGGCTGGTTATGTTGGTGAGGATGTGGAAAACATCTTGCTAAAACTTATTCAGGCGGCAGATTTTGATGTTAAAAAGGCTGAAACTGGAATTATTTATATTGATGAGATTGATAAGGTGGCTAGAAAAGCGGAAAACCCATCAATTACCAGAGATGTTTCCGGTGAAGGTGTTCAGCAAGCCTTACTTAAAATATTGGAGGGCACTACCGCCTCAGTTCCACCACAAGGAGGTCGCAAGCACCCACACCAAGAGTTCTTGCAAATAGACACGACAAATATTTTGTTTATCGTTGGCGGTGCCTTTGCTGGCCTTGAAAAAATTATTGAAAGCCGAAAAGGCAAAGCTGGCGTCGGATTTAATGCCAAATTACAAACCAGCGATGATCTGGTAAAGACAGATATATTCGCTGATGTTATGCCAGAGGATTTGCTTAAGTTTGGGATGATTCCTGAATTCATTGGACGTCTGCCAATTATGACTAGCGTGGAAAGTTTAGATCAAAAAGCTTTAATGCAGATATTAACTGAGCCAAAAAATGCTTTAGTTAAGCAGTATCAAAAGTTATTTGATTTAGATGATGTGGAGTTGGAATTTAGTAACGAAGCCCTTGAGGTTGTGGCTGATCTTGCAATTAAGCGGGGCACTGGTGCACGTGGACTTCGCGCAATTATGGAGGAGACTTTGCTGGGCGTTATGTATGAAGTACCAAGTCAAAAAGAGATTGGCAAGGTAATAATTACCCCAGCAGTTGTTAGAAAAGAGGAAGCGCCAACTTATGTGCCACGTCCTGCAGGTGGACCAAAGCGGGCGGTGAAGGGTGAAAAAGGCACTGAGGAAAAAAGCGCATAAGATTCAACCCTTATGAGTGGTGATAAAAAGAAAGAGTTAGCTGCCACATTTTCCCCTGCCGAGATAGAGGCTCCGTTATATAAGAAGTGGAATGATGCTGGCTACTTTAAAGCGGATGCAAACTCCAAAAAACCACCATTTACGATTGTTATTCCACCACCAAATGTCACCGGGTCATTACATATTGGTCACGCCTTAGATCACACAATTCAAGATTTGTTAATTCGCATGAAGCGAATGAAAGGCTTTGAGGCTTTATGGCTACCTGGCATGGATCATGCTGGTATTGCAACGCAAAATGTAGTGGAAAAACAATTAGCAACCCAAGGTAAATCTCGCCATGACTTAGGACGAGAGGCATTCATCGAAAAGGTTTGGCAGTGGAAAGCTGAATCTGGTGGTGCGATTTTAGATCAAATGAAACGGCTTGGAGATTCAGTTGATTGGGGTCGCGAAGCCTTTACCATGGATGCGAATTTAAGCAGAGCGGTTTTAACAATCTTTAAGCAGTTATATGACAAAGGCTTGATATATAGAGCAGAGCGCATAATTAATTGGTGCCCAAGATGCTTAACCGCACTATCTGATATTGAAGTTGAGCATAAAGATGATTCAGGTGAGTTTGTTTCAATTAAATATGGTGATGAGAATGTGAATATCACTGTTGCTACCACTAGAGCTGAAACCATGTTAGGTGATGGTGCAGTTGCGGTTAATCCAAATGATGATCGATACAAGCATTTAGTAGGCAAAAAGGTGTTATTGCCATTGGTTGATCGAATGATTCCAATTATTGCTGATGAGTTAGTAGATCCAGATTTTGGAACTGGCGCTGTTAAAGTGACCGCTGCCCATGATCCAAATGACTTTGAGATGGGTATGCGCCACGGCGTTGAGTTAGTAATTATCATGAATGAACATGGTGTGATGGCAGGAACAGGGACAAAGTTTGATGGCATGGATCGATTTGATGCCCGTAAAGCGGTGGTTGATGAACTTAGGAAATTAGGAAGAGTTGTTGCGGAGAAGCGGCCATATGTTCATGCAGTTGGACATTGTCAAAGGTGTGACACAACTGTTGAGCCAAGACTTTCAAAGCAATGGTTTGTAAAGGTGGCACCCCTAGCTAAGGCAGCTGGCGACGCGGTTCGTGATGGCCGAGTAAAGATTGAACCAGAGCAGATGTCACCAAGATATTTTGAGTGGGTAGATAACATGCATGATTGGTGCATCTCTCGCCAACTTTGGTGGGGCCACCGCATTCCAGTTTTTTATGGACCAAATGATGAGGTTGTAGTTTGCGGACCAGATGAAACTCCTCCTACTGGTTACACCCAAGATCCAGATGTTTTAGATACCTGGTTTTCATCTGCGCTTTGGCCATTTTCAACTCTAGGTTGGCCAAATCAAACTCAAGATTTAAAGAAGTTTTATCCAACCTCAGTATTAGTAACTGGATATGACATATTGTTTTTCTGGGTAGCCAGAATGATGATCATGGGATTGTTTGCAATGGATGGCAAGCAACCATTTGATGTGATTGTTCTGCATGGTTTAGTAAGAGATCAATTTGGCAAAAAGATGAGTAAGAGCCGGGGTAACACTATTGATCCAATTGAATTTATGGATAAATACGGTTCAGATGCTTTGCGCTTCACCTTAGCTAGAGGAGCAAATCCTGGAACTGATCAAGCATTAGCTGAAGATTGGGTTGCAGGATCTAGAAATTTTGCAACAAAATTATGGAATGCCACCAGATTTGCGATCTTAAATGGCGCCAATATTGATGGGGCCTTGCCAAAGAGGCAAGAGCTAGGAGCAATTGATAATTGGATTTTGACCAGATTAGATCAAACAATTGCATCAGCGGATGAGTTATTTGAAAAATATGAGTTTGCTAAGGCATGTGAGCTTATTTATCACTTTGCTTGGGATGATTTATGTGATTGGTACTTAGAGCTATCTAAATCAACCTTTAACGCAGGTGGGACAGAGGCAGAAAAAAGTAAGCGAGTTTTGGGTGAGGTTCTAGATCAATTACTTCGCTTGATGCACCCAGTAATGCCATTTATTACTGAGCAAATGTGGTGCACATTAACAAATGGAAAATCATTGATGATTTCAGATTGGCCAACCTCAAATCTGTCTACCCAAGATCATGATGCAGTGAAATTAGTTGAGCAGATGCAAGAGATTATTACCGAGATTAGAAGATTTAGAAATGACCAGGGGATTAAGAGCACCGCCAAGGTAGCGGCGAAATTTTCAGGCTTAAGTAAGGTTGGCCTGGAAGATTATGAGACGGCAATTAGGCATGTCGTTAAGTGTGAGGCGGCTGGTAATAACTTCACTGCCAAAACTCAAATTGGTGATGTTTTAATTGAGTTTGATTTAACTGGCGCAGTTGATTTGGTTGCTGAGCGAGCTCGGTTAAGCAAGGATTTACAAACTGCGCAAAAAGATCGAGATACTGCCAAGATTAAATTAGATAATGAAGGGTTTATGGCTAAAGCGCCAATGGAGGTGGTGACAGAGATTAGAGAGCGGCTTGCACAAACTTCTGCTGATATTGAACGAATAACTGCCTTGCTTGAAAAACTTCCTAAGTAAATGAGTGATCTTCAAAATCTGACTGAGTTAGCCCAGATTGAGGCTGCATTAAATAAAAGATGGCCTGAAAATAAGATTGAACCAACCTTGGATCGAATATCGGCTTTAGTTGACGCACTTGGTTCACCACAGTTGTCATATCCAACTATTCACCTAGCTGGCACAAATGGTAAAACCACAACATCTCGAATGATTGATCAGTTACTAGCAAATCTTGGTTATCGGGTTGGTCGTTATACCTCACCTCATCTTGAGTCCTTCACTGAGCGCATCAGCATTAAAGGTGAACCAATTACTCCTGCGCAAATGATTGCTACCTATAAAGATATTGCTTTGTACTTAGATTTAATTGACTCACGCCAGCCACACCCAATCTCTTACTTTGAAGCGATGACGGCAATGGCATTTGTGGCATTTGCTGAATATCCAGTTGATATTGCTGTAATTGAAGCGGGGATGGGTGGGCAGTGGGATGCCACAAATGTTTTAGCCTCTCAAGTATCTGTAATGACACCAATTGGTTTTGATCATATGGAGTATTTAGGTGATACCTTAGAAAAGATTGCCCTTACTAAAGCGGGCATTTTTAAACCAGAATCTAATGTTGTGATGGCTGCGCAAACGCCTGAAGTTGCAAAAGTATTAATGTCGCAGGTGGCTAAGGTTTCAGCAATTCCATTTAGAGAGGGAATTGAGTTTGCAGTTAAAAAACGCTCCCTGGCAGTTGGAGGTCAGTTAATTTCCCTACAAGGCTTACATGCAGATATCGAAGATATCTTTCTACCTCTTTATGGTGATCACCAGGCAAATAATGCCGCCCTTGCTCTAGCCGCAGTTGAGGCTTTCACTGCAGTTGCATTGGATAAAGAGTTAGTCCGGGATGCTTTTAGCAAGGTTAAATCTCCGGGTAGATGTGAGATTGTTTATAAAGATCCAACGGTAATTATTGATGCTGCTCACAACCCACATGGCGCCGCAGCGATTGCCAAGACTATAAACAGTGAGTTTGATTTTGAAATAGTTGTTGGTGTGGTTGCCGTCTTGGCCGATAAAGATGTTGATGGAATATTAAAGAATTTATCCACTTGTCTTGATTACATAATTATTTGTCAAAACTCATCTGCCCGGGCGATGGCATCTGATCAATTAGCCAAGATTGCCGGAAATTACTTTAAACCAGAGCGGATTGAGGTGATCTCAGATTTAACGGGAGCGGTAACTTATGCAGTTGAGAAGGTGAGTATGGCAAATCAAGTTAATGAGGGGGTCGGTGCAGTATTGGTAACTGGATCAGTTGTTACCGCTGGAAGTGCAAGAGGAATTCTCAACTCAATTGGAAGGGTGAAATCATGAGAGTGATGGCAGCAGCTGTCCTTGCTATGGAGTCGATCTTGATGGGCTTTGCACTTTTAATTGCTAAGGATTCAGCCTCTAGCCTTCAATTATGGCTAGGCGGGCTGCTTTCAATAATACTTTTATTAACTGCTGGTGCGTTAAAACGTAAGGGTGGGTATTTGCTGGGAAGTATCTTGCAACTTTTCTTAATTAGTTATGGCTTAGTTGTCTGGCATATGTATTACATGGGTGGTTTATTTTTGCTGTTATGGGTTGCAGCAATTTCACTTGGCCGCCGGGGTGAGGCGATAAAGGCGAGATTAATCGCGCAGTCGGATAAAGATGGGTCAAAACAGCCATAATTTTCAGCCTGAGCCAAAGGTGCGTAGAATAAGAAAGTGAGTTCAGAGCAAACATTAATTTTGATTAAACCAGATGGCGTAAAACGTGGTTTGGTTGGTGAAGTTATTGCTCGCATTGAACGCAAAGGTTATGTAGTTACCAACTTAAAAATGTTAACTGCAGATCGAACTCTTCTTGCCAAGCATTATGCTGAGCATGAAGGTAAACCTTTTTATGAACCGCTACTTGAATTTATGCAATCAGGCCCGATTGTGGCCATGATCGCACAAGGTGAGCGCGTAATTGAAGGATTTAGAAAAATGGCAGGGGCAACAGATCCAACTGTTGCTGAAGCTGGCACTATTCGAGGAGATTTAGCTAGGGATATGGGAACAAAGGTTGTGCAAAATATTGTGCATGGCTCAGATTCTGTTGAATCAGCCCAACGTGAAATTAAGATTTTTTTTGGCAATTAAGAAGTAACTAACAAGAGGTAAGAGGGAGAGGCGCAAATGGCTAAAGGAACAAATCGGATGTCCTGGATTGGTCGCGATATGGCGGTAGATCTTGGCACTGCTAACACTTTGGTTTATGTGCGCGGTCGGGGTATCGTGCTGAATGAGCCCTCTGTAGTTGCTGTCAATCAAGACACTGGAGCGATTTTGGCAGTTGGTTTAGAGGCGAAGCGAATGATTGGTAGAACACCAGGCAATATTGTGGCAATTCGCCCACTTAAAGATGGTGTGATTGCAGATTTTGATACAACTGAGCGAATGCTTAAGTACTTTATCCAAAAAGTACACAAGCGCAGATACTTAGCAAAGCCAAGAATTGTAGTTTGTGTGCCATCTGGAATTACCGGAGTGGAACAAAGAGCGGTTAAAGATGCTGGTTATGCAGCTGGTGCTCGTAAGGTTTACATAATTGAGGAGCCAATGGCTGCTGCCATAGGTGCTGATCTACCAATTCATGAACCAACTGGAAATATGGTGGTTGATATTGGTGGCGGAACAACAGAGGTTGCAGTTATTTCACTAGGTGGAATAGTTGCAGCACTTTCAATTCGCGTTGGCGGCGATGAGTTAGATCAATCAATTATTAACTGGGTAAAGCGTGAGTACTCATTACTACTAGGTGAGCGCACAGCTGAAGAGATCAAAATGGCTATTGGATCAGCATTTCCGCTGCCAGGTGAGCCAGATGCAGAGATTCGCGGTCGCGACTTAGCTACCGGATTACCAAAGACTATTTTGGTTACATCAGCAGATATTCGAAAGGCGCTAGAGGAGCCAGTTTCTGCAATTGTTAATGCGGTGAAGAACACATTAGATAAGACTCCACCTGAGTTAGCAAGTGATTTAATGGATCGTGGCATTGTCTTAACCGGTGGCGGTGCGTTACTTCGTGGCCTTGATGAGCGCCTGCGTCATGAGACTGGCATGCCAATTCATATTTCGGAGCGGCCATTACAAGCAGTGGCTGAAGGTTCTGGAAAATGCATCGAAGAGTTTGAAGCCTTAGAGAAGGTTTTAATCTCTGAACCACGTCGTTAATTAATTTGTAAGGGAGTTTATTTGTGGCTAGAGGCGGCGGTAATCGTTCGCGGCTGCTACTAATTCTCTTACTGGTTTCATCTCTTTTTCTTATTACCTTAGATCTGCGTGGTGTCAACCTTGCTGGTTCAATCAGATCGAGTGTTGCCACGGTATTTTCACCAATTGAAAATCTATTCTCAAAGTTGTTTTCACCAATCGGGAACTTTGCCTCAGATTTTCGAAATTTTGGACAATCTAAATCCAAAATTAAACAGCTAGAAAAAGAGGTGGATTTATTAAAATCCAAAGAGGTTTTGGATGAGGATTTAGTCGGACAGTTAAGCCAATTAAAAAATGTTTTAGATTTAGCAGGCCGCGGTGGATATAAGGTGGTAGCTGCCAAGGTAATTAATCGAGGCTCTTCGGCAACTTTTAAACAAACGATCACAATTGATGTTGGTAGCGGTGATGGTGTTGCAAAAAATATGACAGTAATTTCTGATGGCGGTTTAGTAGGTGTTGTAAAGAGCGTTACTGCCAATAGTTCAATTGTCTTATTAATGAGTGATCCAACTTTTAAAATCGGTGTTCGAATCGCCGGAACACAGGGAATTGGTGTGGTCTCCGGTCAAGGTGGAAATAAGTATTTACTGCAATTATTAGATGCAACTGGTGAGATAAAGGTTGGGGATGTTTTGGTTGCTAGAGGTAGTGATGGGGGGCGGCCATTTGTACCAGGGGTGCCAGTTGGAACAGTTACCTCAGTGCAAAGTAATGCCTCATCCATTACTCAAAACGCTGATGTGGAGGGGTTGAGTAATTTAGATCGGGTTGGCGTGGTTGCAGTTGTGGTTTCACCTCCAAAACAAGATCCACGAGATTCTTTGATTCCAAAACCAGCACCAACAGTCACGGTATTTGTTACCCCTACACCAAGTCCATCAGCAAGTAAGTAATCAGCATGAGCAGGATTAGAGTCTTAAATACCAGTATTTTCTTATTTGCAATTTTCTTAATTCAAGAAACAGTGATTTCTCGTATAAATTTTCCAATTAATGGCTTCTCATTATATCTAGCTGCATTAATGGTTTTGTTGTCTCTTGAGGATAGAAATGGCGCTTTAGTTTTTGGTTTTATCGGCGGCTTAATCATGGATTTATCGGCTGCAGCAGATACTCCTTTTGGGCAGTGGGCATTGGTGCTAACTGCGATCGGGTATCTATTCTCGGTAAATAAGGAGAGTATTGGGGATTTCACCAAATCCCCTATCGTATTTATTGTCTTTATCAGCTTGGCCTCCGCGCTAGCCTTATTTTTATTCTTAGTAATTGGCGCGATGCTTGGACAAGAAAATGGCACATTCAACCATGCTATTTCAATTGTCTTTGCAAACACTCTTTGGAGTTTCCTAATAACACCCCTCGTCCTTCCATTAATAATTAGGACTAGAACAGCACTACTTAGTAATCGAGAGCGTGCATGAGTCTTAGATCTAAAGTTAACTTAATCATCTTTCAAACATTAGTTTTTTCTTTGATGTTTGCCTTATTTGGCAGGCTTTTCTATTTACAGGTTTTAGAAAGTGATAAGTATCAGGATGCCGCAATAAGTATTCAAAGCAGAGATGTTGTCACGCCAGCTGTTCGTGGTGCGATAACTGATATTAATGGCACACCCATGGTGGTGGATCTGCCAGGCCTTGTAGTTTCCATCAACCGAATTGAGATTGATAAACAACCAGATAAGGGTGTTAAGGTTTTAGCTCAGATAGCAAATCTTTTCAAGCTTGAATACTCTGATATTTATCAACGAACTAGATTGTGTGGTGAGTTACCTAAAGATAACCGCGCAGGGTGTTGGAATGGAACTAGATATCAACCAATTCCTTTAGTTGGAAATGCATCCCAAGATATTGCACTAAAGATTATGGAGAATGCTGATCTTTATCCAGGAGTTGAGGTGCAATCAGTTCCAATTAGAAGCTATCCATCCATTGAAGGTGAAAATGTTGCACATGTTTTAGGTTATGTGGGATCTGTGACGGATGAAGATTTAAAAAACCCAGAAATTAATTACTACCGAAATGAGGTAGTTGGTAAGACTGGACTTGAAATTAAATACAACCAGTACTTACGTGGGACACCTGGTGTTCGAACCTTTTTAGTAAATCGTAAAGAGATTGTCACAAAACAAAATAAGAATATTTCAGCGATTGCTGGAAATAACTTGATAACAAATATTGATGCCAAGCTTCAAGCAGGAGTTGAGAAATCACTTGAGGCCGCGGTTAAGCGAGCTCGAGCATCTGGCTACCGAGGTGATTCAGGGGCTGCAGTAGTTCTAGAGATTAAAACTGGCCGGGTGTTGGCCATGGCTTCATACCCAACATATGACCCAGCAATTTGGCAAAAAGGATTAACTGTTAAGCAGGCAGAGGATTTATTTAGTGAAACAAAAGGGGTGCCAGCATTATCTAGACCACTACAGGGTTTATTTGCACCCGCCTCCACATTTAAATCTGTTTCAGTTGTTGCTGCAGCTGCTGCTGGTTACTCATTAAATACAACCTACAACTGCCCAGCCACCGTTGAGATTGGAAATCGAACCTTTAAAAACTTTGACAGCATTGCTGCCGGGCGAATTCCATTAGATGTTGGTCTTGCAATCTCCTGTGACTCACTTTGGTATCAAATTTCCTATGATGAATGGGTTAGGGATGGCGGATTAAAACCCAAAGCCTCTGCCAATGATTACTTCTTTAAAGCAGCTAAAGATTTTGGAGTTGGGCTTTTAACGGGAATTGATCTACCCAGTGAGTTAAAGGGCCGATTGCCAGATCGGCAATGGAAGCAAAATTGGTATGAACAAAATAAGGATTTTTATTGCAACTACAAGCAGCGGGCACAGAAGCAGGATTTAACTGCTTACTTAATAGAGATTGCGAGGGAAAATTGCATCGATGGCAATACGGTAAGAGCAGGAGATGCAGTTAACTTTTCAATTGGCCAAGGCGATACCTTGGTGACTCCACTTCGACTAGCCCAAATTTATGCCGCAATAGCAAATAATGGAACCTATTACAAACCACAGGTGGCACGGGCAATTGTTGATGTGGATGGAAAATTAATTAAAGAGTTTCAGCCAGAGGTGGCCGATACTGTCAAAGCTGAACAAAGTACTTGGGATTTTCTCCACCGAGCCTTAAGAATGGTTGTTACCAGAGGAACAGCAGCTGGAGTATTTGCAGGATTTCCAGTTGAGGTCAGCGGTAAAACTGGAACTGCGCAAGTGTTTGGAAAGAATCCAAATGGCAGTGCAAAAGATGACACCTCATGGTTTGCCTCCTATGGACCAACCAATGATCCACAGTATGCAGTTGTAATGATGGTAAGCCAAGGTGGATTTGGAGCTTCAACCTCTGGCCTAGGTGTTAGAAATATTTATGAGACTTTGTTTGGCGTAAGTGGGAATAAGGTAAATCCTGAAAAAGCAATCTTCCCAAATGGTGTGCCAAGTACAATTGCAAAGGTTGATCTTAAAAAGGTTGCAGCTAAAGTGGATTTAACTGGAGTTAAAGTTGATGGGGTGAAGATCAAGTGAGTTTAAATGTTAGGTATCGACGTCCATCAGTTAGTAGCCTTGGTAACTTTGATAAGTTGCTTATCTTTGCAGTGGCCGGGCTGCTTTTAATTGGCACAATATTGGTTTATGCCGGAACTAGAGAGTGGTTTCGCTCCTACGGATTGGACCCTGAGTATTACTTCAAACGCCACACCTTAAATATCATCATTGGTGGCTTACTTGCATATGGAACTACATTGATTGATTACCGGCTATTACGTGCTTACACGCCAATTGTTTGGTTAGCAGCGGTAATTGGCTTAATAATTGTATTAATCCCAGGACTAGGTTCTGAGATTAATGGTGCTAGAGCATGGATCTCACTTCCTGGTGGCTTTCAATTACAACCTGCTGAATTAGCAAAGATTGCAATTATTGTTGGAATGGCGATGATTCTGGCAGATCGTGAGGAAAGTGATAAAGATCCAACAGATCTTGATGTGTTAAAGGCATTGGCAATTGCCTCGGTTCCAGTTTTATTAATTGTGGCTATCGTTACTGGGAAAC
>OGWI01000047.1_pt1 | contig 14321 bp, 10 predicted proteins | sample 1576021 | NCBI WGS metagenome assembly OGWI01 (sample SAMN07581557, study PRJEB24739) | freshwater metagenome | place: Singapore | collected 2015-04
TCCCAGTCACGATATGGAACTACTGGAATAAGAAGCGGAAGAACATCCAAGCATCCTTTTGAAAAAATTTTGTATCGAACGTTCATGAGGGAAATTATAAATTTTTAAATTAGGCGCTCTCGTTTTAAGTGAAAATTATAGAATAATATAGTTATATCTTTAGTTTTTATGCACTTCATTTAATATTGCAACTCTCTTATATATGCATTGCAATTATGAATAATAATTACAGTTCTTAAAAAAATACTTTCTTTATCAAAATATATATAAAAATCTCTCATGAATAATAAAAACGGTAATCATAGAAGTTTACCTCTTTTAGTTATTTCTGCGCTGGGCGTTGTGTTTGGAGATATTGGAACATCTCCATTGTACGCTCTTAAACTTTCTGTTGAAGCAACTGAGGGCTCTGGTGCCGGCATTACTGCTTCGGTTCTTGGAGTTTTATCGTTAATTACTTGGGCATTAATTATTGTTGTCTCTATTAAATATATTTTAATTATCATGAGAGCAGACAACCACGGTGAGGGTGGAGTTTTTGCTTTAACAGCTCTGTTGCTTAGAAAATTAGATAAAAAATCTAAAAATTCTAAATTACGTTGGTTCGTTATTATTCTTGGAACTTTGGGCGCTGCATTATTTTTTGGTGATAGCTTAATCACTCCTGCAATTTCTGTGCTCAGCGCCGTTGAGGGTCTGAAAGTTGTCTCTCCTCAACTAGGCAAATATGTAATTTATATTTCACTAATTCTTGTTTCAATTTTATTTGCCATTGAAAAATTTGGGACAGGTCGGATTGGATCATACTTTGGTCCTATTATGTTAGTATGGTTTGTAACCATTGGATACTTTGGACTTCTTGAGATTATAGATAAGCCTTCGATATTAAGAGCTTTAAATCCAATGTATGGATTAAATTTTTTAATTAAACATCAAGGTGTTTCCATTGCAATACTGGGGGCAATTGTTCTTGCAATCACTGGAGGGGAAGCTTTGTATTCAGATATGGGCCACTTTGGAAGATCGCCTATAAAATTTTCTTGGTTCTTAATTGTGTTTCCAGCATTATTACTAAATTACTTTGGCCAAGGTGCTTTGTTAATTGCAGATCCTAAAGCCATCGATAACCCGTTTTATAGACTAGCTCCTGATTGGGCTTTAATTCCGCTTATTATTTTGGCATCCACAGCAACCATCATTGCCTCACAAGCTGTAATTTCTGGAGTATTTTCAATTACAAGCCAAGCTGTACAATTAGGTTATATTCCAAGACTTAGAGTTAAGCACACGTCCGATAAAGAATATGGTGAAGTATATTTATCTAAAATAAATCTTTTTCTTTTCTTAGGAGTATCATTACTAATTTTAGGATTTAAAAGTTCTGAAAATTTATCTCACGCGTATGGAATTTCTGTAACAGGCGCGATGTTAGTCGATACTATTCTTGCAACTTATTTATTAATAACTGTCAGAAAGTGGAATAAATTTATCTTTATACCTGTCTTTTTATTACTACTTATTATTGATGTAGTCTTTCTTTCATCAAACGTAGTGAAGATTTTTGATGGAGGTTGGTTTCCAATCGTTATCGCGGTTGGATTACTTACGATCATGTTAAGCTGGATTATTGGTCGAGATCGTATGTTAGCTGCTCGTTGGCAAGGTTCAATTAAAATTAGTAAATTTATCTCTCAATTAAAAAGAAATAAAATTAAAGTTAAAAGAGTTCCAGGGACTGCGGTTTTCTTTGTGCCTAATCTTGCTGTTGTGCCAATGGCAATGCTACATAATTTAAAACATAATAAAATATTACATAAACGAATTGTTTGTATGCATTTAAGTTTTGAAAATTTTCCAAAACTTAGAAATGATGAACGTTTAATTGTTAAACATTTAGGATCTAATTTTTATACCATTGTAGTTCGTTATGGTTTCCAAGAAGAACCTAATATTCCAAGAGTTCTTGCATTGCTTAGAGCAAATGAATTTAAATTTAATATGGAAGAAACATCATTCTTCGTAGGTAAAGTTAAGGTTATTGCAAAAGATCCTTCTATTGTAACAAGGTTATTTATCTTTATGCACCGTATTATGATGGGCGCAACAGAATATTATAAAATTCCTAAAGAAAAGACCGTTGAACTTGGCGGTGTTATAGAAATTTAAATTAATTTATTTTTTTAAAAAAATGAGGCCCAGATTTAATCTGGGCCTCGATTATTTAACTTATAAGGGGGACTTATAAATTTTAACTTACTTGTTCTCCATGATGAGAAAGATCTAAACCATCTCTTTCTTGCGCATCAGATGCTCTAAGTGGTGTAATCAAATTTACGATTTTTAAAATGATGTAAGTTACAACTGTTGTAAAAATAATTGTAACAACTACACCAATTAATTGTAATTTTAATTGTTCAGCATTTCCTTCTAGGAACCCTGCTGTTCCACCAATAGATTTAGCTGCGAATACTCCTGTTAATATTGCACCAAGAGCTCCTCCAATTGCATGAATGCCAAATACGTCTAAAGCATCATCATAACCTAAAGCACTTTTTAATTTAGCGCATGCAAGGAAACAAATTATTCCAACAATGAGCCCAATGACAAAAGCAGCGCTTGGAGTTACAAATCCTGCCGCAGGTGTGATTGCTACTAGTCCTGCTACAGCACCTGAACACATTCCAAGTAAACTTGGTTTTTTCTCACCAGTAAACCATTCAGCTAACATCCAAGCAACACCCGCTGTTGCAGCTGCAATTTGAGTTACAAGCATTGCCATTCCAGCGCTACCATTTGCAGCAACTGCTGAACCAGCATTAAATCCAAACCAACCAACCCACAGCATCGAAGCACCAATCATTGTTAATGCAACATTATGCGGACGAGCTTTTGAAAAACGCGTAGATGAGTTTGAAAAATCCGGAAAATTATTAGAAGCACAGAGAATTAAGATGCGAACCACTTTTGATATAGAAATGATGCGTCAATTGGGTTTTTGTTCTGGAATAGAAAACTATTCAAGGCATTTAGATGGACGAGAGCAAGGCTCAGCTCCTAACTGTCTTTTGGATTATTTTCCGGAGGATTTTTTAGTGGTAATCGATGAGTCTCATGTAACAGTTCCGCAAATCGGTGCGATGCACGAGGGGGATGCAGCTCGAAAACGAACACTGGTGGAGCACGGGTTTAGATTGCCAAGTGCAATGGACAATCGCCCACTTAAGTTTGCTGAATTCCTCGAAAGATGTGGACAGAAGGTTTATCTGTCAGCCACACCTGGCAAGTATGAATTGGAAAAAACTAACAGTGGTGTTGTAGAACAAGTTATTCGCCCTACGGGATTAGTTGATCCTAAAATTGTTGTAAAACCAATTAAAGGACAGATCGATGATTTGATTAAAGAAATTAAGTTACGCGCAGAACGTAATGAGCGGGTTTTAGTGACAACTTTGACTAAAAAAATGTCGGAAGAGCTCACCGACTACATGCTAGGGCTGGGAGTGAAAGTGAGATATTTACATTCAGAGGTTGATACTTTAAGACGAGTTGAGTTACTCAGAGAGCTAAGAACTGGTGAATATGATGTCTTGATTGGAATTAATCTTTTGCGTGAAGGTTTAGATTTACCTGAGGTATCCTTGGTCGCAATTTTAGATGCTGATAAAGAAGGATTTCTAAGATCAACAACCTCACTTATTCAAACTATTGGTCGCGCTGCTCGAAATGTTTCTGGTGAAGTACATATGTATGCTGACAATATGACAAAGTCTATGACTAATGCAATTGACGAAACTAATAGGCGCCGAGCCAAACAGGTTGCGTACAATAAGGAACACGGAATTGATCCAACCCCGTTGCGCAAGAAAATTGCTGACATCACAGATTTAATTGCAAAAGAGGCGGATGACACAGATGATTTAACCGCCAAAACTAAGAAAATCGGATTTACTAGTGGGGTTCACAGTAAGAATGCGCACTCCCTACCACGCCAAGAACTGGTGGCATTGATTGAATCACTTACTGATCAAATGAGATTAGCAGCATCAGAGTTAAGTTTCGAATTAGCCGCAAGATTAAGAGATGAGATTAGAGAATTGAAGAGAGAGTTAAAAGGGATGCAGGAAGCGGGTAATTGATGAATGATCGCTTGATAGTTCGAGGTGCCCGCGAGCATAACTTAAAGGATATTTCGTTAGATATGCCACGTAACTCTCTTATAGTTTTTACTGGATTATCTGGATCAGGAAAATCATCTTTAGCCTTTGACACTATATTTGCAGAGGGCCAGCGCAGATACGTTGAATCACTTTCAGCCTATGCCCGACAATTTTTGGGGCAGATGGATAAGCCAGATGTAGATTTTATTGAAGGGCTATCACCTGCAGTTTCAATTGATCAAAAATCCACCAATAGAAACCCTAGATCTACTGTTGGAACGATTACTGAAGTTTATGATTATCTAAGATTACTTTTTGCTAGGGCGGGTAAACCTCACTGCCCAAAGTGCGGTAAAGCAATTGCCAAACAAACACCGCAAAATATTGTTGATCAAATTCTTCAAATGCAAGAAGGACTAAAATTTCAAGTTTTAGCTCCAGTCATCCGTGCCCGAAAAGGCGAATTCCTAGATCTGTTCAAAGATTTTATGACGCAAGGCTATTCCCGGGTCAGAGTTGATGGTACAACTTATCAAATAGCTGAAGTGCCTAAACTTAAAAAACAAGAAAAGCACACAATAGAGGTTGTGGTCGACCGATTAAGTGTGAAATCGGAAAGTAAATCACGTATCACTGACTCAATTGAAACGGCATTGAAGCTAGCAAGTGGATTAGTGATTTTAGATTTTGTAGATGCGAAAAGAGGGTCTGCTGACAAGGAAAAATCCTTTAGTGAACATATGGCTTGTCACGAATGTGAGATTTCTTTTGAGGAGTTGGAGCCAAGATCCTTTTCCTTTAATTCACCATTTGGTGCATGTCCAGAGTGCACAGGTATTGGAACAAAGCTTGAGGTGGATGAGCAACTAATAATTCCTGATGATTCAATTTCTATTTATGAAGGCGCCATAGCTCCTTGGTCGGGAGGGCAATCCTCGGAGTACTTCTTAAGATTATTGGAGGGTCTAGCTGGGGATCTTAAGTTTTCACTTGATACGCCTTGGAAGAAACTCTCACCCAAGAGTAAAGAGGCAATATTGCATGGCTGGGATTATGAAGTGCATGTTAAATATAAAAATAGATACGGGAGAGTAAGAAATTATTCAACTGGTTTTGAAGGAGTAATCCCATTCATTCATCGGCGTCATGCTGAAACAGATAGTGACTACAGTCGCGATAAGTATGAAGCTTATATGCGTGAAACTCCCTGCCCTGCTTGCAAAGGGAGTCGATTGAAACCTGAGGTACTAGCCGTCACCTTGGGTGGAAAAAACATTGCACAAATCTGTGAGTACTCAATAGCTGAATGTGCAGTTTTTTTAAAAGAGATCTCCTTATCTGCACGTGAAAAAAAGATTGCTGAACGTGTACTTAAAGAGGTGCATGCACGCTTAGGGTTCTTGCTAGATGTAGGTTTAGATTATTTATCTTTAGCTAGACCAGCTGCCACGCTTTCTGGAGGTGAAGCCCAGCGAATCCGACTAGCAACACAAATCGGTTCAGGCTTAACTGGAGTTTTATACGTACTCGATGAACCAAGCATTGGATTGCATCAACGTGATAATCGCAAATTAATTGAAACTTTGACTAGATTGCGAGATTTGGGAAATACACTAATTGTCGTTGAACATGACGAAGATACAATCCGGACTGCAGATTGGATCGTAGACATAGGTCCAGGCGCTGGCGAACACGGTGGCAGGGTTGTTTCATCTGGTAGTTATGAAGATCTGATTGCAAATAAGGATTCTATTACAGGCGCTTACTTATCCGGAAAGTCAGTGATTGCAATTCCCAAAAAACGCAGAAATATTGATCCAAAAAAGTCATTAACTATAAAAGATGCAAAAGAAAACAACCTGCAAAATATTGATGTCACATTCCCATTAGCTGCATTTGTTGCAGTTACGGGCGTTAGCGGATCAGGTAAATCAACTTTGGTTAACGATATTTTGTATTCGGTCTTAGCAAATAAATTAAATGGAGCAAGAATTGTGCCAGGGCGCCACAGAACTATTTCAGGTCTTGATCAATTAGATAAAGTCGTTCACGTAGATCAATCTCCAATTGGTCGAACACCACGATCTAATCCGGCAACTTACACAGGCGTGTTTGACAAGGTGCGAGCTTTATTTGCGGAAACTAGTGAGGCGAAAGTTAGGGGTTACCAACAAGGTCGATTTTCCTTCAATGTTAAAGGTGGTCGGTGCGAAAACTGTTCAGGTGATGGAACCATCACTATAGAGATGAATTTTCTTCCAGATGTGTATGTTCCTTGCGAGGTCTGTCATGGTGCAAGGTATAACCGCGAAACTCTTGAGGTTCACTACAAAGGCAAGACAATTGCGCAGGTTTTAGATATGCCTATTGAAGAGGCCACTAAATTCTTTGAATCTGTCCCAGCCATAGCCAGATTTCTAACAACTTTGTGCGATGTGGGCCTTGGATATGTCAGGTTAGGTCAGTCGGCACCGACACTCTCTGGGGGAGAGGCTCAGCGAGTGAAGTTGGCAACGGAGTTACAGCGACGGTCTACGGGTCGAACTATTTACGTGCTTGATGAGCCAACTACTGGCCTACATTTTGAAGATGTACGAAAACTACTTCTGGTATTAAATAGATTAGTTAATACTGGTAATACCGTAATTGTCATTGAACACAATCTAGATGTTATTAAGTGTGCTGATTGGGTTATAGATCTTGGCCCAGAAGGTGGTTCCGGCGGTGGTTTAGTTGTAGCCGAAGGACGTCCGGAAGATATTGCTAAAAATGCGAAAAGTTATACCGGAAAGTTTTTAGCCAACGCACTTAAGAATTAAATTATGAGTGATCCAAAAAGTTATCGCCCCACGAATCTACCCAGTGATCCTGGTGTTTATCGATTTTTCGATAAAGATGACAAAGTTATTTATGTTGGTAAAGCCAAGAATATAAAGAACCGACTTAACTCTTACTTTGGAAGCAATTTGCAAATCAAAACTCGAAAAATGGTGAAAACTGCCGTACGGGTTGACTGGACAGTTGTAAACTCTGAGGTAGAAGCTCTCCAGTTAGAGTTTACTTGGATTAAGCAGTACAACCCAGATTTTAATGTTCAATTTAAAGATGATAAGTCTTATCCCTACCTAGCGATTGATGCTGGTTCTCAATTTCCAAGGTTGTTTATTTCTCGCTCAAAGAAAATCCCTGGAGTCAAGTACTTTGGTCCATATTCGCATGCTTGGGCATTAAGAAGCACCTTTGAAACTTTGATCAAGATTTATCCCGTTCGAACCTGCACGGAATCAAATTTTCAATCTGCTAAACGTAATAAGCGACAGTGCTTGCTTGGTGATATTGGAAGATGTGCTGCCCCATGTGTGGAATGGGTTAGCGAGAAAGATCATAAAACCTTGGCTAATAACCTTGTAACGTTTTTGGAGAAATCACCTGAAGAGATCTCAGTCAGAGTTGAAAAAGAAATGCAGGCTGCTTCTGAGGCACAAGAGTATGAGAAGGCGGCAAAATTAAGAGATCAGCTAGAAGCCATAAACAAAGCTTTTGAATCAACAGATAGATTTTTGAATGAAAAATTGGATGCTGATGTGTTGGCAATTCACGAAGAGATTACCCATGCTGCTTTATCTCAATTTATTGTAAGCGCTGGACGAATTACTGGATCTCGATCATGGATTGTTGATCGAAGCAACCTATTGGAGGGCGAATCGATTATCTCTGCGACAGTTGGAAAAATCTATGCTGACAATGTGCCACCTGCTGAGATTCTTGTAGATAAATTACCGTTGGATTCCGAACTTTTAGAGCAATGGTTAGGAACTAAACGAGGTAAAAATGTTTCAATCACACAACCTATTCGTGGGGAAAAATTTGACTTAGTACAAATGGTTAAGCGAAATGCCAATCAAGCTCTAATTCAATATTTAAGTAAACGTGCCAACGATGCTGCAGTAAGTGGGAGCGCACTATCGCAGATTGCCGAACAACTTGAATTAGCCGAATTACCTTTACGAATTGAATGCTTTGACATATCAAATATTCAAGGAACCAGCATGGTGGCATCAATGGTCGTATTTGAGGATGGTCAACCAAAAAAGAGTGATTATCGAAGATTTTCTATATCTGATGATTCAGAATTTGATGACACACGGGCTATGCATCATGTAATCACACGTAGATTTAAGCGCTATTTAGAGGAAAAGGATATTGATATCTCTGAGGCAACTGCTGCTGGTGGTAGTAGACCCAAATTTGCATATCCGCCCCAGTTAGTTGTCGTAGATGGTGGAAAGGGCCAAGTAAATGCAGCAGCCAAGGCACTCTCGGAGTTAGGCATAAATGATGTGGCGTTATGCGGATTATCCAAGAGACTCGAGGAGGTGTGGCTACCTCACAATAGTGAACCAATAATTTTTCCAAGACATAGTGAGGCTCTATATCTGCTCCAAAAAGTTCGAGACGAGGCTCACAGATTTGCGATAAATTTTCATAGAAGCAAAAGGTCAAAAGTTATGCTGGAATCTTTGCTCGATGAAATTTCTGGATTGGGCGAGATTCGCAGAAAATCCCTACTAACTCACTTTGGGTCAGTAAGTGCTTTAAGAGCTGCTAGCCAACAGGAGATTGCAAATGTTCCTGGTATCGGCGAAAAAATGGCGAGCGCAATTTATGACCAGCTAGCCAATCGCACGATTTCTCGTAAGGTAGATGTTCAGACCGGTGAAATTTTAGATGCTTGACATATATAGCAGGATAATGCCATGAAAGGCGATACTGAGATTTTAGTTATTACTGGTATGAGTGGGGCTGGCAGATCAACTGTTGCACATACCTTAGAGGACCTTGGTTGGTATGTGGTTGATAATTTACCTCCCGCCCTTCTTAGAAATTTGATTGATTTAGTGAATGTTTCTGTAAAAAAAGTTGCCGTGGTAGTAGATGTTCGAGGCCGTGCTTTTTTTGATGATTTGACCAAATCATTAGCTGAGTTGGCCGATCAAGGGGTTTCTCGAAAGATTTTGTTTGTAGATGCGGCAGATGATGCATTAGTTCGTAGATTTGAATCAACCAGAAGACCTCATCCACTGCAAGGTGCGGATCGAATCCTTGACGGTATCGCAAAGGAACGTGAGCGTCTTCGCGAAGTAAGAGATTCAGCAGATATTGTCATTGATTCTTCTGCCCTAAATATTCACCAATTGGAAAAGAAGATCAATGATTACTTCCATGCAGAATCTGAATCTGATCTAAGAGTCAACATTCTCTCGTTTGGCTATAAATATGGCATCCCAGTGGATGCAGATTTAGTGATGGATTGCAGGTTTATAGCCAATCCGCATTGGATTCCAGAATTACGGCCGCTAACTGGCAAAGATAAAGCGGTTAGCGATGAGGTTTTAAAGAGTGCGAATGTGCAAGAATTTTTAGAAAGGTATCAATCTTTATTTGAAACGATGGCATTAGGTTTCATCTCAGAGGACCGGAAATTTTTAACCTTAGCAATTGGTTGCACAGGAGGTAAACACAGATCAGTAGCAATTACTGAAGAGTTAGTTTTAAAGCTCTCAAAAGGTAAAAACCTTTCTAAATATAGAATTGAAACGCATGCAATTCATCGTGATTTGGGTCGAGAAATTTAAATGAGTTTAAATCCTAAAGTCGTATGTCTAGGTGGTGGTCACGGATTAGCTGCGACCCTGGCAGCGATGCGGAGCTTAACGAATCAAGTTACCGCAGTTGTGACTGTTGCAGATAATGGCGGATCTTCCGGGAGATTGCGTGAGGAGTTTAATTCATTACCACCAGGTGATTTGCGAATGGCTTTAGCAGCACTCTGTGCTGATGATGATTGGGGGCGAAGTTGGGCCGAAATAATGCAATACCGATTTACCAGTTCAGGACAGATGGATAATCATGCAGTTGGAAATCTTCTACTAACTGCGCTTTGGGATCGAGATCATGATCCAGTCAAAGGACTTGAGCGAGTTGGCCAATTGCTGAAAGTAGTTGGCAGAGTTTTACCTATGGCTCTTGAACCATTGGACATCGAAGGAAAATTTACAAATAATCAAAAAACCACTTTGGTTAGAGGACAAATTGAAGTCGCAGCTGCAACAGGAAAAGTAAGCGAACTTAGGTTAATTCCAGATAAACCAAAGGCAACCCCTGAAGTTCTAATCGCATTAGCTAATGCTGATTGGATAACCTTTGGGCCAGGTTCTTGGTTATCAAGTGTTATGCCACATTTTTTATTGGCGGAACAAGCTGTTCAAATACAGGCAAGTTCTGCTAGAAAAATTATGATCTTTAATCTACCTGATAAAACTACTACAGATGAATTCGCTGGATTTTCGCTGGAGGCTCACCTGCAATTGGTATTAGATCATGTGCCAAACCTTAAAATTGATGTGGCATTGATTGATAACTCAGTTAATGGCAAAGAACCCCGTTTTGTTGATCTAGTTGAAAGGTGTGGAGGTAAAGTACTCGCATTTGACTTAGCAGATACCAAGCAAAATTTCCACCATGATAGAGATAAATTAATTTCCGCTTTTACCCACATTTTTGGGTAATACCTGCTTAGATAACCCCATCAATATTTGAAGGAGTGAAAATGGCAATGACAGAAGCAGTTAAAGATGAGCTAGGCCGGCTCTCTATAACTAAGCCATGTTGCCGAAAAGCTGAAGTTTCTGCCCTACTTAGATTTGCCGGCGGACTACACATTGCAGCTGGAAAGATTATTATCGAAGTAGAACTAGATACTGCGCAAAGTGCTCGTAGATTACGAAAAGATATTTCAGAAGTATTTGGTCATGAGAGTGAATTATCTGTAGTTTCTTCAAGTGGCATTCGCAAAGGCAGCCGCTACATTGTTCGTGTTCTTACAGATGGTGATGCGCTTGCTCGCCAGACTGGTTTAGTAGATGCCAACAATCGACCAATTCGTGGTTTACCTCCACAAGTTGTTTCTGCTGCAATTTGTGATTCAGAAGCTGCCTGGCGCGGAGCATTTTTAGCGCATGGTTCACTTACCGAGCCTGGTCGATCATCGGCCTTAGAGATTACCTGTCCCGGACCCGAGGCAGCATTGGCTTTGGTTGGAGCAGCTCGAAGGTTGGGAATTACTGCTAAAGCTCGTGAAGTTAGAAGCGTTGATCGTGTTGTGATTCGTGATGGAGATGCGATTGGAGCTCTTCTAACCAGACTTGGTGCACATGAGACAGTTTTAGCGTGGGAAGAGCGCAGAATGCGCAGAGAAGTTCGTGCAACCGCTAATAGATTGGCAAATTTTGATGATGCAAACCTGCGGCGCTCAGCTAGAGCAGCGGTTGCTGCCTCTGCAAGAGTTCAGCGAGCAATGGAAATTCTTGGAGATGAAATCCCAGAGCATCTGAAAGAGGCAGGAGAACTTAGAGTTAATCATGGCCAAGCAAGTCTTGAAGAACTTGGATCACTGGCGACACCGCCAATGACTAAGGATGCAATTGCTGGGCGTATTAGGCGATTGCTTGCGATGGCAGACAAGAGGGCTCGGGAATTAGGCGTTCCAGATACAGAAGCAAGTATTAGCCCTGATTTATTGAATTAACATCAATAGCAAAATGGTAAGATTCCCTATCTCACAAAGTAGTGAATTTGATATTTATATTTATTATCTCAAGCGAGGCAATTTATGATTAAAGTTGGAGTTAACGGGTTTGGCAGAATCGGCAGGAATTTTCTAAGAGCCGCATTAGAATCTGGCTCAGATTTTGAAATTGTTGGAGTCAATGATTTAACCGATAATGCCACGTTGGCGCATTTACTTAAGTATGACTCTATTCTTGGAAGACTAAAGCATCCAGTAACTCATACAGAAAATTCAATTACGGTAGCTGGTAAAACAATTGCGGTAAGTGCTGAGCGCGACCCTGCAAATATTCCTTGGGGAAAATTAGGCGTTGAAGTGGTCGTTGAATCCACTGGTATTTTTACTAAAGCTGCTGATGCAAATAAACACATTGCAGCTGGAGCAAAGAAGGTAATTATCTCAGCACCCGCAACTGATGAAGACATTACAATCGTGATGGGCGTGAATCATGGAAAATATGACTCTGCAAAGCACAACATTATTTCAAATGCATCGTGTACAACTAACTGCTTAGCGCCAATGGCGAAAGTTTTGAATGATGAATTTGGTATCGTCCGTGGCTTAATGACAACAATTCATGCATATACAAATGATCAAGTAATTCTAGATTTTCCTCATAAAGATTTAAGACGTTCTCGCGCCGCGGCTCTGTCTATTATTCCAACGTCAACAGGTGCAGCAAAAGCAATATCTTTGGTGTTACCAGAGTTAAAAGGAAAATTAGATGGCTACGCATTACGAGTACCGGTACCAACTGGTTCAGCCACTGACCTAACCGTTGAGTTGGCAAAGCAGGTATCAGTAGCGGAGATTAATTCAGCATTAAAGAAAGCAAGCGAGGGAGCCTTGAAGGGTTATCTAACGTACACAGAGGATCCAATAGTTTCTGCCGACATTGTTACTGACCCTAGCTCGTGCATCGTTGACGCAGGTCTGACGAAGGTAATTGGCACAACTGCAAAGGTTGTTGGCTGGTATGACAACGAATGGGGTTACTCCAACAGATTAGTTGATCTCATTAAATACATAGGTAAAACTTTATAAATTAGATGGGGATTAAAACTCTTTCAGCACTAGAACTGCACAATAAAAGAGTTTTATTGCGTTGTGATTTAAATGTACCCATCAAAGATGGTCGCATAACTGATGATGGTCGAATTGTTGCGTCGCTGGTAACTATTAAGAAACTTCTAGAAGCTCAGTGTTCGATTATTATTGTCGCCCATCTTGGTCGACCTAAAGGTGAACCATCCAGAGATTTTTCGCTTGCTCCGATTGCAAAACGATTGGGAGAATTACTAAATAATGAGGTTGATTTCTCTAGTGAGATAACTGGGCAAGTAAATCGGGCTCGCTCTTTAAAAGCTGGGCATATTCTGATGCTAGAAAATATAAGGTTTATCTCGGCAGAAACCAGCAAGGATGAGCAAGAACGAATTCTTCTGGCGAAGGAATTATCTACATATGCAGATTTTTATGTTGGTGATGGATTTGGAGCGGTCCACAGAAAGCATGCTTCTGTTTACGAGCTTGCCAAATCATTGCCACATGCTGCAGGTGATTTAATTTCATCAGAGGTCGCAATTTTAGAAAAACTAACTGTTAATCCTGAACGGCCTTATGGTGTTGTTCTTGGAGGAGCAAAGGTTTCAGACAAAATTGGCGTTATCTCGAACTTATTAAACAAAGTGAATTTAATTGCAATTGGCGGCGGCATGGTTTTCACGTTCCTAGCAGCCCAGAATAAGCCTATTGGGAAATCTCTAATTGAGATTGACTTAATTCCTACTGTGAAAGAACTTCTTAATAGAGCCGAGCAACTTGGGGTTAAGTTAATTCTTCCAACAGATATAGTGGTGGCAAAAGAGTTCTCTGAATCTTCAAAGCCAACAATCGTGTCGATAGACCAGATACCTGATGATCATATGGGATTAGATATTGGCCCAGAAAGTGCTAAACATTTCGCTGAGGAGATTGTTAAGTGTAAAACTGTATTTTGGAATGGACCGATGGGAGTTTTTGAATTCCCAAATTTTGCTCATGGAACCAAGATTGTGGCCCAATCATTAACTCAAGTACAAGGCATGTCCGTTGTCGGCGGGGGAGACTCAGCAGCTGCGGTACGTAAACTAGGATTTGATGATTCGCAGTTCGGGTATATCTCAACAGGTGGTGGCGCATCTCTTGAATATCTAGAAGGTAAAGAACTACCAGGACTTATAGCTCTAAGTTAGGGAAAAGAATGCGCAAGCCTTTAATTGCTGGTAATTGGAAGATGAATCTTAATCATCTTGAAGCAATTGCTGTCACCCAAAAATTAGCATACTCACTCGAGGACAAAGATTATGACGCTGTTGAAATTGTTGTTATACCGCCATTTACAGATATTAGATCAGTTCAAACATTAGTAGATGGTGATCGCCTACGTTTACTCTATGGTGCTCAAGATATTTCTGCTGCTGAATCTGGCGCGCATACTGGAGATATCTCGGGTGCCATGTTGGCCAAGTTAGGTTGTATCGTGACTGGGAAAC
>OGWI01000048.1_pt1 | contig 14300 bp, 17 predicted proteins | sample 1576021 | NCBI WGS metagenome assembly OGWI01 (sample SAMN07581557, study PRJEB24739) | freshwater metagenome | place: Singapore | collected 2015-04
AATCAATTCTATTGCTTAATGATGTCGTATCAATGGTAGAGCCTGAAGGAAGTTGATTCCAAACATTGCTTGTAAAATCAAATGAATAAAACTTGAAATTAACCGTATCTAAAATAACCCATGCATTCTGATTGCTTGTTGGTTGAATGCTTGCTGTATCGCTTAATGAACCTCTCCACACCAAGCCATCTGCCGTAGTTTGGAAACCTAATCTTTGCTTGTTGCCTGTTGCTGGGTACTGGGCAAAGGCAATGCCGCAGGAAAGCAGGAGAAGAATTATCAGGCCTTGCCTTTTTTTGGGCAGTTTAATTTTATCGACAATACCACCAATCAACTTCCTGCCAATGCCCATCACAAGTTCCTGGGCTAAAACCTTGCCTATATTGCCAATGGCTTTTAAAAACTTCCTTTCTTTTTTTGGTGCTTCTATTTTTTCCATCAGTTTATAATTATTGCAAAGATAATGTAATTTGCGCCATCATAATGGGTATCGCTGTCAATGGTAATCGTATCTGGCTGCGTAATGGTGTATTGTGATCCTATGAGCTTCTGCCCATTTTGGTAGACCTGTATAGATGCATCTGTATTTGTTGTTGGCAGCACACCGTTATTTTTCGTATAAGTAAGAACATTGGAGGATGCAGCTAGAAATTGCTCTGAAAATATATTAATCAAGGACCCTGTAACTGTCACATTATTTTTTGTTTCTGTGACATTATTATTAACTACTCCTCCGCTCCCTGCATTGTTTGCTACTTGAGCATAGTCGCGAGGCTTTGATATAACTGTACGTTCTGTAAAACTAGGCATGATCATCAATTTTAAAATAATCACCTCTCCATATATCTGTATTTAAATCATATAAACCTCTTTCAAAAACATAGTAGCCAGAGGAATATTCAATCACTTTGTGAGGCAGATAAACATTGTCAATGGATAGATTTTGAAAAGGCATATCAATCATTCTTGGCAAAGGTCTTAATTGTCCTTTAATTACTTCGTTAACAAGAAGCTGCGTAACTGCATTGAAGCCTTGACCAGAAGCTACATCCCATGTATTACTTAACTTAAATGTACCGGCATCCTCTTTGACCTTTAATGCTCCATTTGTCGTTGCTGATATGCCATCGCCCAGGTAGGTGTCCAAATCAAATACTACAGAAGATTTCTCATCATTATCTGATCCATATTCTTTTATATCTGCCTGGCCTCCTATAGTTCCATCTGGAAGAAATTCTAAATAATTATTCATTATGGTATAGGACAATGCGTAATTATTTATAATATTAGTCCCTGCCTCATTTCGCATTTCTTTTAAACGCATTGACCAAACATATTCACCAGTTTCCGGAATATTTAATGTGTCAAAAGAAATTGTTTTATTAACTACAAAAGCAAGATCATTATATACAGTTTCTACATTAAATTCATATTCTGAGGCTGATGTTTCCCAACTTGCTGCGTCAAGTTGAAAGTTAAATCCTGTTGTATAATTAACTAATCTTTTTAAATAATAATTTTCTTGCTTAACTTCTAAAGCAGTTATTTTTCCAGTAAAGGCTGGAGATGTAATGCTGTCTAATTTTAATGTATTTGTATTTGTTGATTCAATTATATATTCATAATCGCCAGATTCAGTTATTGTTTTTGTTACTCCCCCTAAACGCAATCTTAATTCCCCTGTATTATCTAATTTAACTTTTATTTTAACGTAATATTTTCTATTCGCAGTCACGCTAAAAGTTGTGTAATATGCCTCTGTCGCAGCCAATGTTCCTTCTAATATTCCATCAGCAATAAGCCATCCACTGCCTAATGTCCAGTTAGCACTTGCAAAGCCTTGTAAAGGGAAGGAGTTGACTATGGATGCTAATTTAACGGCAAACACAAGTTGATATGGAGCAAAATTAGCAGGTGTTAAAGCTGATGCATAAAAGTTTAATATACCGGTATAACTTAATCTGGCATCTACATTTGTGCTATCTAATGTTGGAGTTATAACTTGCTCTGGTGTAGCATTTGTTGCATAGCTATATTCTTTACCAGACAATAAATTCTGCTTTCCAAAATAATTATAACGTACTACAACATTTTTCAATGGAGGATAATATGACCATCTGCCACCGCTTAACCTCATTAATGCACTATTAGACAAATTAGTTTGCAAGTTAAGTGTAGTAAAATCTAAATCAAAACTGCCAGATGATTGTATTCCAAATCCATTATATTTAAAATATCTGTGATTCTTTGGATTTAAATATTCATTAACCTGTATAAACCAATACTGATTGCCGCTAAACAATAGCCTTGCACCAAAAGCCTGGCATATCTTTTTTAAAACATCATAGCAGCTTTGATAAGTATAATTGTTTTTTGTATCTCTGTGATAAAATGCTCTATGACTAATTACTGTGCGCAGAGCAAAGTCATTGTTAGCTGAGTAATTAATACTATTTTCATGCCAGTTAAACACCGTGTGAAGGATGGGTAAATTATTAGCCACCAGATTTTCCTGGACAAAATCCAATTGATTCAAACAATTGCAAATATGCTGCACAACTGTATCCTGCCCAAGATAGGGACCTACCTCACTTTTATATAACAATGTCTTTAACCAGGCTAAGCCATCAATCGCCTCAATCTGCGCGTTGAAACCTACATCAGTAGTTACGTCTTCAAATTCAACTAAATCTGTAACTATGTAGCCATACCATTTAAAACCTACTGTTGTATTATCATCCTCATAACTTGTCAACTCCATACTAAATCTGCCCTCAACGGCAAAGCCAATGTCATTGAGCAAAGTTTGTAAGCCAGCCGTATTAATAATTAAATTTAATCTGCAGCGTGATCCAATGATGGGAGAAAATCGCTCCATGCCTTGGCTGCTTTCGGAATCGTATTGAATCTGTATATTTATGGTATCAAATGTGCCAGGCTGCCCAGAGAAAGTTGTATCCTTTATTGCTAAAGTTATCTTCCTCCCCTTCTCATTGTAAACAGTCGTTTGATACCTTACAGCCATTACTGAACTCTATTTAATGTCTTTTGCGACCTATTTAATAATATAATTAAATCATTGCCACTTATCCTGGTCTCCAATGTTCCACCCATGCCTCCAACATCGCTAAGCATATTTTTTAATTTAGAAAGTGGAGCAATTACCTCTGGATCAACTCGTGCATTTCGGTTATCTCCAACCGTTGCCATAGTAGGGCCAAAGGCTAAGCCTCCTTCTGCAAGTTTGGGAGCGCCTATTTTCATTATTAAACTTTTACCTAATCCTCCAGCTATTGCTGCAACTGCTGGAGCAATTGCAAGTAAAAAAGGAGTGGGAGGTAATCCTGCAAGTGCATTAGCAACAAACAATCTTATTAAATTTCCAATAATAGATGCTATAGAAGATTTAACGGCTGCCGCTAGTTCTTTCATGCTATTAAATCCATTAGATGCTAATGAAGCAAAACTATTTATACCTTCAACTAATGTTTTCTGAAAAGAAGATAATAAATCTTGAGGCTCTTTCATTGCAGGAGTAATTTTACTGAATGATTTAGCTACATCTTCATTTGTTTGTTTTAATCTTTCATTTGCCGCAGATACACTTTCTAATTTTTCTGGCAATAAATCTAATGTTGGTATTATGTTAATTATACCAACACCTTGTGGATTTTCTGCCGCTGCACCTCCTGATCCACCAGTAGGTAATGTTGTTGTTGGTTGAGTAGGCGCAGTTGGAGTAGAAATAACACCACCTCCACCACCTCCGCCTCCTCCAGGCTTTGCACCTACAGTAAAAAGTGAAGCAAGTTTACCTTTTAAACTATCAACGGTTTCTCCTATACTTTTAAATTCTTTTGCAACTACTCTTTGTTCTTTTTGATAAGATGTTAAGCCATCAAGATTAAATAAATTTAAACCTAATGCCTTTTGTAAATAATCAATATTTTTTAGAACATTAGCCACTCCTTCCATTACGGAGTTTTTAATGTTAATCCATATATTTTTAAATCTATCTGTAAACGCCTGCCAATTGTCATATACATACAATGCAATAGCACCAAGCGCAGCAATAGCCGCAGTGACTACTAATATCATTGGATTGGCAGCTAAATAAGCAAATGCTTTACTTATACTACCTATGCCTTGCACAATTAATTTAGTTGCTCCAACTAAAGCACCGTATGTACTAATTAATTTACCAACTATAAATATTACAGGACCTATTGCTGCAACAAGCAATGTAGCTTTTACAATGAATCCTTGTGTCTCTGGATTTAATGATTTAAAACCATCAACTAAACCTTGAATATATCTGCTTAAACTTGCAGCAACTGCTTCTAAATTTAATGATTCATTAATAGCCTTGCCAAATTCTGCTAAAGAAGCACTTACATTATCTTTTAAATTATCAAATGTATTTCCTAATCCACCTTGCGCTCTATCTAATTTTGCTAAAGCAGATACTGATCTATTTATAAAGTCTTCTGCACTAAGACCCATTTTATTTATTGCCTCTGCCGTAACAACCCCAAATTCATTTTTCATTACATCGGCAAACTCTGGTAATCTACCTTTTATTTGATTAAGATCCTCTTGAGTAACTTTGCCTACTGCGCTAATTTGACCTAACGCAACAATAACTCCATCAAATGTTTCAGCACCCTCACCTGCTCTTGCAGTTGCATTACCAAACTGTGTTATAGTCTCTCTGGCTGCATCAGCTGACATTCCTACAGATTGCAAAGTAGCTGATGCCTTAACAACTTCAGGTAATGCAAGGCCAGGATTTTCGGCAACTTTTCTTAACTTATCTAATTCTGTAGATGCTGCCTCACTACTGCCCATAATGGCAATTAATCCATTCTCTAACTTCTCGATATCTGCAAAGGCCTTTAATGAAGCTGCGCCTAAACCTATTATTGGCAATGTTAATGACTGTGTCATTGTCGAGCCAATGTTCTGCATTTGTGAGCCAAACTTAGCTAGCTTGCTTTCAACCTTGCCAAGTTCACGGCTGAGATTAGAAACATCAATACCAAGTTTAAGATTTAACTGTGCTGCATTTGCCATTATCTACTCTTTATCCCATTTGGCAAAAATAGACTTGTCTAATTCTGTCAAATGTTTTTTTACTGGTTTATCTAATTCTTTTTCCCATGGAAATTCAATTAAATCTTTTGGCTTAATTGACTTTCCTTTTGCTGTATGAACATTTAATAAAAGTGTTGTTTGCCATCTGGCTCTTTCCCACTCAAATTGCTGCTCTATTTCAAATTGGTTATTAAAGCCTTGCATGGCCATAATAACCTCTCTTAATGTCATCTCGTAATAATGCGGAGGAGGAAATTTTAGCACTCCAAAGCAAAACCGCTCTATATATTCAAGCGTTAATTCTGCTCCTCCGCTATCTCGTTTTTTCTTTCCTGATCTTCCTGTACTGTAATTTCATTTGTTATCAGCTCTGTAATTCTGTTAATTCCACCTTTATCTAAATCAACTAAATCACAAAACTTTTCTAATGTATATGGGCATTTTTCTCCTTTAGCCTTGTATCCTGCTTGAACACCGGCAAAAGCAAGTTCCAGGACAAATAATAGGTCTTCGCCAAGTTGGGAGAGGTCACTTAATTTAAGATTCCTCTCCCTCAAGAATGTACCTAACACGAACATTCCAAATTTAACTGGTATGTCCGCATTAGCTATTTTTATTGTTTTCATGTTAGGTATTTAATTTAAGATTTAATACTCTTTGCAATGGCTCCAGTAATTTCAAAAGATGCAGAATAGCTTACATTTTCTTCTACGGCTGCATTTAAGTCCAATGATGTACATATAGCAGACATTGTAAATACGTTGTCACCGCTTACATCTGTAGTGAATTTAATGGTTAATGCAGTTCCTGAAACAAGATCAGTAAATAAATCATCAAACAAGTAATTTGTGGAAGAATCGCCAGGACCGGCATACAAAGCTTCAGTTGATAGTGTGCCTGATAGCTGCCCCTTTTTAACTTCTCTCCATCCACCACTTGCGCTATCCTTTGTCAGGATTTCACGCATTGCAGCAGTTACGTTCATTTGGCAGGATGTCGCGTATCCGATTGCAGTCGAATCTTTATACAAGCGCATCAACGTACCATTGATTATACCAGTAGTTGCCATGTTATTTATTTTTTAGGTTTAGACAAATTTATATTAACATCAATATTTTCAAGTTCATTTTCATCTTCAAAATATTCCATAGGCATAGGGACCGGAATATATATCGGCTGTTGCGTTTCTTGTGTTTTTTTCTCTGGCATTACCTCCACAACAAAATCATCATCAAGCAGCTCTGCTATACCATCAGCAATTAATTCTTTCCCATAGTCAGATAAAAAAACACCAGTTGCTCCTGCTGGCTTGCCGTTCCACTCTTTTATTAATCTTAACTTCATAATTATCTTTTCATTCTTGCCATAAAATCAATAGACATCCAATAAACATTTAAATCAGGATTATAATCTTGTGAATCAGATGACATATATTTAATTGTCTGCACACTTATATTATTAACTGTGCCAACAAATCTATCAAGTCTATTTCTAACTGAATTTGATAAATTATGTGTTGTGTCATAATTATTAGAATATACATCAATCTGAAAATTAACTTCTTCTAAATTACTTTGACCATCTTTAAAATCAACTGGCACGCTATTTATAATTGTGTAAACGCAAAAAGGATATGCTACATTTTGTGGGGCAATGTCGGGATAAATGCGCAAGCCACATACACCTGTAACAGCTGCATCAGTTGATAATCTTCCATATATTACTTTCCCTATCATTCCCAGAATTTTTTAGGATACATTTTTACAACTTCCTTTGCCTCTGATATCATTGCTGGAAAAACAACAGATGCTGCAGTATTTTTTGCTTTTAAAACTATCTTTCTCCTCCAAACTTTAGCTGAACCATAAATCATGTGCGCATAAAAGCCATCATATTTATCATCACTATTAAGAGTTGATCCAATTGGTTGAGCTTTATAATGTGGACCAATTGATCCAGTTTTCCATTTATATTTTTTTAATAATTCGCTTAAATTTTTAATTGATCTTTTTAAATTGCCAGGCTTAACTATATATCTAAATTTCGCATTACCTCCAGACTTTCCAACACCTTTAGAAAAAGTATAAATTTTATGTTCTTTTTTTGATATAGGAATTAATGATTTATAAACATTTAAGGCAGCTGGCATTCCTGCATTTATCACATCAATTCTTTTATCAATAGTTATATTTTTTAATAGTTCATTTAATTCAAGTACACATTCTGCTAGTCCATTGGCATATAAACCACGCTTTCTTCCGCCTGATTGACTAAGTCTTTTTAAATTAGAAATTTGTCTTTCTGTTATATATGTCATTGGTAATTTTCATTATATGAACAAAACAACATTAAATACAAATTATCTTCACTTATCTGAACATTTTCTACCTGGTACTTTTTACTATTGTAAGTGATACGCATTGATTCTGTAATATCATCCCTATATCTAACAACAACTTTTATCTGGCTCTTTGCAGTGATTTTCCCACCATCCACATTTTCTCTATTAATCCCTTTGTAATCTACCATGCCCCAGACAGTAGCCAATGTTGACCAGGTTTCTGCAGGATAACCTGTAGTAGATGCAGTCCTGGTAACTTGTTCAACAAGTATCCTATCTCTTAATTTGCCAATCTCTTCTTTCTTGTTAAATCTCATTAGAAATATTGTACTCTATATTGATCTAATAAATATTGTGATGCCGTTGGCATCTTTTTCACATAATCCTCTCTGTTGTCATACGCATCCGCAACCATCATTAATATTGCTTGTCTAATTTGCATTGGAATACCAGATGGCTCTGCACTAAATCCTGCAACATAAGTAAGCAACACATCATTTATATTGCCATACAATGTAGGCCATGATTTACCAAATTGCAAAGCTAACCTGCATGGTCTTGAGCAAGTATCTACTTTATAATTTGAATTATCCCATGTAACTTGTGTATTGGAACTATCTTGATACCTAAAATTAGAAAAAGATAAGACTGGATTTACCGATAAATAAAGTATTGGTTTATTTAATACATCTAATCTTTCCTGTATTGTTTGTGAAATTAAAGCCATATTTAAATAGCTTTCTGCAACTTGTCGCGATCCAGTTATTAATGCAGTAATTAATGTATCATCAGCTGATGTGTCAACCTTTAAATAATTCTTTACCTCAGATACAGTCCAAGGCTCAACGGCTGGCAATACAGATACTTTCCAAGGCATGATATTAATTTTTTAAAAAGGAGGAGTATATTGCAACTCCTCCTAGCTAGACCTCCCAATGATTACTTACAGATTCTTCAAGTGCTTAATTGCTGCACTATTTAATAACTTGCCATCGTAACGAGCATACATAAGGAAACCAATTTCCATTTCATCCATGTAACGCTCACGCAATGGTACAAGTGTTTGTGTAGCAACTTGACGTATAATATATTTTGACCAGTCACCAAAATAAATAATCTTAGCATCAGCTGCTTGTGCAGAAGCAAGATCATTATTTACAAAGAAATTATAACCTAATAATCTATCAGGTGTACCTTCTCTTAATGATGGCTGAAATAAACCGTTATAATCATTATCAACATTTAACTTCCTAACTGCACTTAAAATCTGATCATGCATCATGAAAGCAGCAGATGGTGAGTTGCGATAAGCTATATCAACTGAATGTACTAAATCAATTAAATTACCTGCAGTAAATGATCCAGTTGCCGCAGATTCAACACCAGATGGTGCTGCATCATTATAAGTAAAGCCTGTTGGTTTACCTGAACCATCACCGGTAGTAAATGCAGTATTTAACGCTCTACCAAGTCTCTCACCCAACATCAATGGTAATTCGCTGTTTAATAAGCCAAACTCATCATTTGCCCATTCTACAGAAACTCTTACTAACGTGTTACAAACGTGAGCTGCAAATGTTTCACGCGTAAATGTCATGTCCTGTACAGTTACCGCTCCACCTTCTGTATGCCAGTTTGCACTTGTGCCTGTATCGTTTACCTTTGGCCAGTACAATGTACCTGCTTGTGGAGTAGTTATGATACGGCTAACTTGCAACATTGGTCCGTAATACTTCATCGTTCTTTCCAATTCGTTTGAGAACTGGTAAGGAATAACATAACCACCTGCAAGACCTGATTCAGCTGTTAAAATCGTTGCCGTTCCACGCATCTCTCTTAACATTGATCTTTCCTTCGTGTTTAATTCTCTTTTTGCAATTGCTTTAAAGAATGCTGTGTTGTACTCATCGGATTTTAAAATATCCCTTTGATTACTTGGCATTGTTTCAACGGCCTGTTCATAAACACTAACTTCCTTTGTCTCGGAGTTAATTTCATTCCATCTTTCAAGTCTTGAAATCTGGTCTGTATAATTTTTAAAAGATGCATCCGCTTGATCCCATTGTGCCAACTCCTCAGCTGACATTAATCTACCTTCTGATGATGCTCTTTTTTGTAGGTCTTCCATTATTGCGTACTCGGAAGCCCTCTTTTCTCTTAACTGTTTAGAGTTCATTTGTTAAAGTTTTTAATTTAAGTAAATGCAGGGCATTCCTGCGTAATTCATTATTAATGTTAATTTCTGATTTTACCGCAATATCAATTACTTTTTGTAATTCGTCATCTATTTTCCCAATCATTTGCTCATAACTTCTCTTTGCCACCATTGTATCCGGATTTGCAGGATAAGTGACCGGAGAAACATCATACACTTTTTTAATTCCTCTGATAATTCTTTTTGGTTTCATTCCATTTGTTTCCTGCCAATCCTCTTTCTCTACACTAAATGCAAATGATGATTGATAAACATCACCACGTTTAACCATTTCTAAAAGATCGTTGCCTAAAGTAGTATTTGGTGCTTCAAATGAATATTCTAAAGCATTGCCAGTTACATTTAATTTTAATGTACCTGATTTTGTCCTGGCAAGAACCATGTTTGCATCATGATTAAACAAAGCTACAACATCAGATAAATCTGAATTAGCAAATACATCTTGTGTCATTTCCTCATCATACCATCCCATATCATAGGCAGAATTAAACACTGTTGCTGTGCCTACTATTGTGCGAGATTCAGGCATTGCGCGAAACTCGTAATTTATACTTCTTTTTTCCATGTTATCATTTTTTGCTCTTTCATCCATTATTTCATTGGCAACTCTTTCTGCCCAAGGTAGCATGGTTGATCCTCCCCAGGCGTCATACATTATTGATCCGCAAATCTCATTATCATTCTCATCAAAATATTTGCCTTGGTCATAAACTGCTGCTCTGCTTAAAAAACTATAAGTGCGTATGACTTCATCCTCACTCAATGCCTCTCTATTTGCCAACTGCCTAGCTCTTGACCAGCCTATAGAAGTTCCACACTGACTGCCATTTTCTTCTTTATGCCTCAAAGCTTTCTTTGCTGCATTAGTTGCTGATTGTGGGTAATTACTGTACGGCATTTGTCGTTGGCTCTATTTTAATGTTCGATGCTAATGGCAATTCATAACTATCTCCTCCCTCGTATGGATTTAAATTCTCCTTAACTCTAATTTCATTAGGTGACATGGCTAGGACATTGCGCATAGTAGTGTAATAGGATGATCTCGCTGTAACATCACCTCTTAACAATCCATCAAGATTAAACCTTGTTTTAAATCTATCTTTTTCTACCTCAAAAAATATCTTTCTGTTAAATTCTGCCTCTATTATCTCACACAATGGCATAATGGTATAATTTACAAACATCTGGCTTAATTGCTCCATGTTTGAAAAAGTAGCCTTATCCATATCTTCCAATAAAACACCTGGCACACCTGTAATTCTTGCAATGTCGGAGATGGTAGCTTTCTTTGTTTCATTGAAAGCTGCATCAGTAGGGTTAAGACCTACTTTCTGAAAGTCCATGCCTTCTTCCAGGATGGCAGTGCCTCCAGCATTCTGGCTGCCACCAAAAGCACGGTTAAAAGATGATTTTAATCTATCATAGGCCTCATTGGTTAATTTGCCAGGATGTTTTAAAACACCGTTTAAATGTGCGCCATTCTTGTAAAAATTAGCACCGTAATTTCTATTGGCTAAAGCTAGACCGTAGTTGTCTCTGTGAAGATCAGCCATCTTAAAGGCTTCCACTCCATTCCATGATAAATTAGGAATGTGAATGACATTATCAGAGCTATATTTTTTCGAGGTCTTCTTATTTTTAAATAATAGTTCACCTCGCGTATTATAATAGCATTCTGTTTGCGTAGGATCAAGTATCTGTAAAGATGTTATCCTTTCGCTATTCGTATTTCTGTTGATTGCTGCATAAAAAGCACCATGGCTTAAATAATGCAGCACTAATGTTTTATAAAATGTGTGAGCTGTGTAAAATTGCGATGGCTCACGAGCAACTATCTTATAATTAGGATGTTCTTTTGCCACTCTTAAACTTCCATCTGCACCTGTTTCAATAATATCAAAAGGCAGAGAGGCAATCACTCCGCCAAGTATTTGAGTTGCTCTATAAAATGCAGGAAGTCCTATAATGCTGTATTCATCTACAGCTACACCTGCTGCAGAACTGCGCTGAAATAATGCGCCTAATGTATCACCGTTTATTGGTGTACTTGGATTTTCTATACTTCTAGTAGTAGAAAAAAAAGACCGCATAGTATTAAATAATCCCATGCGGCAAATATAAACCAGATTAGTATGAAATTATGCGCCTAAGGTAACACGTTATACAAACTTAATTTCCATGTAATTGCTTTTCGCTTTACGAAAGCTGCTATAAGTTGTATATTTCTCGTTTAACCCTAATTCCTCTCTTTCTTCCTCCAGCTTTTGCCATGCTTCCAGGTGCGTCTTGCATTCTGGAATCAATTCATAAAATCTGTGAAAATAACCAGATGTACAATTTAATTGCCTCACCTGTTGAGCGTACTCATGTTTGTGCATCAATATTTCCATAATTAAAAGGTTTATATTTTTAATTAGGTACATTATAACATTAACAATCCTCTTTCTCTTTCTTTACTCTCATATATTGTTGGCTTATCGCCTTGCATTGTCTGGGCGAATGCCATAACCATCGCAACAGGCCCATCTACTTTTTCTGTGCTTTTAGCTTTATCTATTTTTATATTTCCTGCAGGATCAAGTCTTAAAATTACATTACTTATCATCCATTCCATTACTGGATTGCCATCATGTGTTATTTCTCCACTTAAAAACAATTTTTCTATTTCTTTCGTTGGTGCAGACATGGAGATAAAGCCTTGCCCAAATGGTCTCATGTTTGCTCCATCATTTGTTAACTGTATAACAAGTTGGCTGGCATTCCATCTGTCAAAAGCTATGCATTCTATTTTATACTTTGCCGTAATGTCAATGATTAACTTTTGTATATAATCATAATCTGTAACGTTGCCATCTGTCATTATTAGATGGCCATCTTGTTGCCATTGCAAGTAGGGTACTCCATCGCTAAGTGACCTTTCTCTCACATTATCCTCAGGACAAAAATAATAACTTTTAATGTGCGGCTTTGTCAATCCATCTTGCACCGGAAAACAAAGAACCAGTGAACAAATGTCACGGGTTGAAGCAAGGTCCAATCCACCATAGCATTTTTTATTTTGCAATATTTCGTCATCAATAAATAGCCTTGTATCATTAATGTAACTTTGTGAAATCCAAACAGAAGATGTAGATGTCCATACATTTAGATTCTTTGTCATAAATTGTATTTGCTTTGCTGCACCTTCGTTTAATGCCTTCTGGTATTGGTTTTCCATGTAATCCATATAAGGAGTAATGCCCAAGTTAGGATTAGATTTTGTCCAATTGTTTTTATCCTGCCAATCATCGCCTTCATCCAGGCAGAAGAGAAGAGGAAAAACAGAATCATCAACTTTTCTTTTTTCCAAAATATCAATCATAACCTTCCGATAAAGATAGCATGGAGATTCTTTGTTAAATCCTGCAGTAGTAGTTATAAGCAGTAAAGGCTGCGTGCGTGAACCCATACCTGTTTCCATTACCTCTAAAACATCGCTTGTCTTGTGGGCATGGTATTCATCAATTATTGCACAATGTGGGTTTAAACCATCTAATGTATCGGCATCCGCAGATACTGATTCAAACTTTGTATTTGTTGTAGGTACATTGCAATTATACTTTAAAACATTGACTAACTTGTCAAATGTCTTTGAATCCTTTTTTAAATTCTTTAAAAATACCTTTGCCGTTTCAAAAGCTATTCTTGCCTGGTCCCTCGTGGTAGCAGCTGTATAAATTTCCGCTCCAGTTTCATTATCTAGTAAAAAGCAATAAACAGCAATCGCAGCTGCAAGTTCTGTCTTGCCATTCTTCCTGGCAATTTCAAGGTAAGCCTTGCGGAATCGTCTGCCTCCTGATTTCTTTTGCCATCCAAATAATACTTTTATAAAAAACTCCTGGAAAGGCTGAATGTTAAAGCGCTGCCCGGCAAATTCGCCTTTGGTGTGACGTAGGGCAGAAATAAAGGAGAAAGCCCTGACTGCCTTCTCCTCTGAAAAATAAAACTCCCAATCGTTAACCTGTAAATCATGCAAATGTCTTTCAACGGCAAGCCTTGCGTAGTTGCCAATGTTTATTTTACCAGATATAACATCTTCAATAAATTTCATTTAATCTCACGCATATCTATCCACAAAAATCTTAACATTACCATTATTGCAATAAACCCTGCACTCTCCAAATAATCAATATAATCAAAATAAAAGAATTTAACAAAGAGCCAATTCCACAAATAAAAAAATGGAATAGCAAGGGTAAAAATAATCATTCCTATAATGATTATAAATGTTAAAAACTGATAGAAACTTTGTTTCATTAGTTCATTTTTAGAAGCTTTGCAATTTCATCTTCTGTATCATCATTACTGTCTCTGAAATAGTCAAGTTTTAGCCTGCTGCCAGGATCAAGGCCTAAACTCTTTGAAATCTCTAAAAACATATCCATACTTTGCTTAAATGCAGTCCATTCTGCAGAAACTTGTCTTGCACCGTTAGGATGCACCATTACTGCACCTGAAACTGCAAGAACTTCAGCATTGTTTAATAAATGGCTAATTGCACGCGTAGCAATGCTCAAAAAAATGTCATCAACGGCCTTGCTGGCATTGTGGGCCTGGAGATGATCCTTTAATTTGTTATAAATATCTCTCTCTTTATCGTGACTGGGAAAC
>OGWI01000049.1_pt1 | contig 14219 bp, 16 predicted proteins | sample 1576021 | NCBI WGS metagenome assembly OGWI01 (sample SAMN07581557, study PRJEB24739) | freshwater metagenome | place: Singapore | collected 2015-04
ATTTAATTCGCTTCCGTTAGTTTTAACAATACCCCCTGAAACTGCTATTGCTCCTGATTTTGCAGACATTGGTAAAGCAATTCTTATATCTCCTGACCAACTACCTTTATTTGTTACATCTGCATATATACCTAAAAACACTATACTTCCTCTAATTTGATATGATTCTTGATAAGTAGTTTGTGCATAAGTACCAAGAGAACCACCTGTACCATATACTGATGAGGCAAAAGCTAAGGTTCTGGTTTCATAAATTGGTCTTTGAATTAAGTTTGAGGAATCAAATGTTGGTACGCTCCAAGTGTGTCCTGCACCTGCTGATAATGTTGCTGCGAACCTACCAATATTTACTAAAGCATCTGATGTAGCACTTCCAGCAGCACTATAAAGACAGCCATTTCCATCTGTTACTGTTTGACTTAAATCCCCTACTTTATTTCCGTAAGGTAATCTTGATATACCAAGAAGAACTTCACTTGTACTTGCTTTCCAAGATAAATATACAAATAAATCTGTTTCTTTAGTAGCAAGTTCAGCACTACCCATATTTAAATAATTTGTTCCTGCGTTGTAAGTCATACTTACAGCAGATGTAATAGTTCTTATTACACCGTTAATCCTGACATATATTGGGTCTGATGCGGTTGCATCTGTACCCGCTAAAGTTTTTAAAGCGACTGTTAAGTTATTTGAAGAAACTGAAGGAACGATTTTACCGTTAATTAAGAATCCTTCAGGTGCGTTTAAATTTGAAAATGTATTTATTTTATGTTGTCCATCAGCATCATGTTCTGTTGTGATGACATCATTTAAAGCCTGCGCCCATACAACATCAGGAACAAATTCAACGATTGCTCCAATTGCGTGTCCTTGTGCAGTTGTACCGCCAAGACCTCTAGTTAAACCTGTAACTGTTGAACCACTTACTCCAGTAAAAGCAATGTATTCAGTTTTAGTTGGAGATAAATTACCATTTACATCAACTCTATCAACTACTAAAAGACCTTTCATTGTTGCACTTGCTTGAAGTTCTGATGCAACTGATGAATCAAGTGTAATTGTACTTGTTTCTGCTTGAGTTAATGTAGCAGCTAAAGAATGTTGAACTGCATTTTTTAAAGGAACATTGTATAAGTTTGCCATAACCTAGAAATATAAAAGTTTTATGTGGATTTCAACTATATTCTAAGAGATGATGAGATACTTCCTTCCGGTTGGAATGTAGCACTCATTTTAAACTCAGCAAATTCAAGATTTGCTTGAACTGTGTTTTGAAGTATTTCAATTTGAATTGTTCTTGCTGTTTTATATAAATTTAACCATCTAATAATATCTTCTGGTTCTGCCAAATCTACATTTAAGTTTGATGTTCCCCAGTTATGACTTCCCCAAAGGTCAGTCCCCCAACCTGTTCCACCAGTTACTGATGCTATCTCAAAAGATTTTGCAATAACTTGGGTTGATCCATCTCTGTTTTCAATAATTATATTAACTGATACTTGTCCTGATACATTTCTAAATAACAGATACATTTGTCTAATAACTTTTAATACTCCCCAGTTATCAAATGTTTCTTTTTTAGTTAAGATTTGTTTATTGATTGCAGTTCCTGAGTCAGTTAGATAAATGCTTGAAAACTCTCTAACAAATCCGTCATCACAACCTGCTAAATACCTAAAATTTCCGTCATTATCAACATACTGATACCAACTTGAGATTCCAAATGGTGTATTCCATACTCCCATAAAACAACCTCTTTGATAATCATAAATCATGGTTTGTTTAAGTGTTTTAAATGAGAAGATATATTTGTAATCCATGTAACCGGCTGAAACTTCTTGCAAATCTGTGTCTGAAAGTGAGTCAATAAATGGTCTGATTCTTTCAGAAACTTCTTTGGTTCTTAAAATATTAAAATAATTGGCTTCAGGTCCAATTGTTTGCAGTCCTTGATTACCAAAGTAAAAGGTGTTGTTTTGAATATTTTGTATTCCCTTGTAATTTGAGGCTCCTACAACAGAAATTTGCTGAACTTTAGGATTTAAAATTGTGTAATTACCAAAAGTTAAATAATCTAAAACAACTTGATGAACTGAATTATTCATAAATACCAAAATAGATGCTGAAAGACTTGCTCCAACTGCGTTTGTTGCAACAACTTCAATCCCTGTAATCTCATCACCTGAATCTGGTGCTACTTTAATAAATCCACCGCCATTTTGCCAGTTAAATTTATCTTGTGATGGATATTTACCAGAAATCATAATCATTGTTGGATCATTATCAATTCCAGCAAGGACTAATCTGTCATCAAACCTCTTGATATATTTAGCTTTAACGCCTCCAGTTGTGTCTGAGGTAGGCGGAAATGTGTTTGATTGAGGTAAACCCTCATCTACTATACTTCTTGTGTTAGGTCCGACTGTAGCAATTAATGTTTCCTCACCTGGTAATCCACAATAAACACCAAATCCTGTAATAGCAGTTGATGCTGTTGATGGTTGAGTCCAAGCAATGTTAGCTCTAAAGTTTCTATCAAATGAAACATTGTTTAAAAGTGCTGCTCCAGAAGGCAGAGTTTCACCAGTCTGAGAAAAAGCTGTAATTTTGTAACTCCAAGTTGCAGTTCCTGTTGCTCCTGAGATAAATGATGCTCCAGAAGTTGATAAGGAGGGTGATGAAATTGGTGTGAAAACAGACATGGTTGTACCGTTGTATCTGGTCAAGTTGTTTGAACTAGAGGCAATGTATTCGTAATTTCCAATCTGTGTAAAAGATACAACTGCACCGGATGCAAAAGATGCCCCTGTGATAACTGAGTAGGAAGCCCCGCTTTGTTTTACAAGGTAACCTGCATCAGTAATTGCAAGTAACTCTCTATCGTTGTTTTGAATGTTGTTATAGACATCAATGTATTTAACATCTCCTGATCCTGCTTGGAAAAACTTTTCGCTTCCCCACCTGCTGGTTACAACTCCTTTACCAATAAGCATACAGTTGTCAGCTTTAACTAACTCATCTTTTCTAATTTCTGTTGCTTTGAAAAATTGGTTTAAACCGCCATTAAAACCAGCATAGTTGGCTTCAAATATTCTTTGCGGTGTAAATGCGGGAATTCTGGTATTTAAACTTGGCATTATCCATCAACTCCCATTGTGAAACCAGATGTAATAATTGGAATTCTATTTATTCTTCCAAAAGGCACATTCTGTTCCTCAATGGTGTTTGCAAGAAGTCTTTGAGCTTCTGCATATAATTGTGGAAATCTTGAATCTCCTCTTGCCTGAAAGACCATAGAAGCTACTCTTTTTACCAAATATTGTGAAGATGATACAGGAACATAATCAGTCATGGTTGCAACTGATGAAGGGAAAGACATGTAATCTATAACCAATGAAACTCCACTTGGTAATGCGTTTATAAATTGAATTGATTTAGAAAGAATTGGTCCTGAGATATAAACATCTTTTGTGTTTGAATCCTTATCAAATCTATCTTCGCCTAAGATGATCCTATGTTCAATTTTATTTCCGGCATCAGTATATTCCCAAACTGAAGATAATGGTTGCCTAAAATTGACAGGTAATCCTAGTGAGGTTGTTGAATCATTTGAGGTAACAATAGGATACTGAACTCTTAAATCTTGCCATGTGTAAGCGTCAGCCCACTCACCTAAAGCATCATTGATATAAGCAAGTCTTACATCAAGATCAGTTCCTACAGGCAAAACTGCATCTTGTTCAGTCAAAGCTCCCACTGATTTTAAAATTGTTCCAGCATCATAATAGATTGTCATACCTTAGAAATATAAAATTGTAGTTATGTTTTCAACTGTTAATTAAAGTACCACCTGCAAATTCAGGTTTCTCTAAAATTAGATTATAAAGTTGTTCTAATTCTGGTTTTTCTTTATCAATTAAAGACACATCAAACTCATAATCATAAGAGTTAGTATCATTTTGTATTTCAACAAAATAAAAAATATCATTTTTACCGATAGTATTTATAACCCAATTTGAATCATTTAAATTAAGATACATAATAATAAGTCTTTCCTGTAATTCCAGAACCACCAGTTTCTTGTACTGAAGGTTGGTTTAAATCCATTGTAAAGGCTGCGGCGGCAGCAGCTGTAGTCCAAGTTATAGCACTTGAGGCTCTTGAGATTGCAACACCTGATACTAAAATTGGATTTGTTGTACCAGTATTATTTAGTAATGTTACACCAGTACCTCCAGTAAAGGCAGTACCTCCTGATGTTGCCCAAACAGTATATTGCATATTGTTTGTAGTAGGTGTTACACCCAAACTAGTTGCAAGAGTTGTAGCACTATCTGTTACTGATTGAGCATTTTGTTGTTGTGGGTCAATATAATCTGCTTGTCTAGTATTTTGTATTTCATCAAAATTTATCCTATAAGCATTTACGGGACTTGGAAAATTTATATAAATCTTTGGGTCTTGAACAACATCTGCAAGATAATTGTTCATGATTCCAACATAAACCTGCAATGTCCTTGTAGGTGTAGCTATTGTGTTAAATGTAAAATCAGCATACTTTGTCCAAGTTAAACCATATCCACTAACACTTGTTATTCCTGTAAATGTTCCTGCTGTGTATTGAACATGAATTGCTAAAATATAATACGAATTATAGTTTACAGCAGTAGTTGGAGTTATTTGAACATATTGAGTTGTTGCAGTTGATGCAAAAGTTGAATCACTTCTACCAACAGCAAGGGTATTTGCAGTTCCAGCAGAATTTCCACCAGCTCCACCACCAGTATTTGGCCCTACAAGTGTATTGGTTAAACTATTTTTGGTTGATGTATGTATAAATACTGTCCCACCAGCACCGCCGCCTCCACCTCCAAAAATTCCACCAGTACCAGCAGCATTACCACCTGTCCCTCCATAAGAATTTATTTGTCCTGTGTTTATTAATGCAGGAGAAGCTATATAAATTACGCCTCCTCCTCCTCCACCACCACCTGAGATGGCAGAAGTTCCTACTGCTGATTTAGAACCGCCGCCCCCTCCATAAGAAAATGTTGGTTGTGTTTGTATTGAAGCGTTTGCTTGTATGTAAGGATATTGATAAGTTGTGTAATTTCCTGCAAGTAGTTTACCACCAAATGTAGGTACTGTTATAGAAGCAGAAGCAATAAAAGAACCAATACCAGCATTAATTGCAGTTCTAGCACTAGCCCCCCTACCACTTAAAGTTCCTATAAATGTATTTGCAGTAGCAAGAGGCACTGTATTTCCAACTCCAGTTGCAGCAGTACCAAGTCCAGCAGCTCCTGTTCCACCAGCTCTAAAGAAACCACCTAAACCACCTAGTCCAGCAGAAGCACCTGAAGCCGAAAAACCGTTATTGTGTACTATTCCAGTATTATTAAAAGAGTTGTAACAAAATATTCTCCATCCAGCTGTTATTAGTGTGTAACCTGGGGCAATATACATATCATAAGCATATACATCTCTAGTTAATGTGTAAGTTAAAGTTGCAGAGTTATATGTACAAAAATTTGTATTTAAAGAACTTGAACCATCAAATGTTACTGTTCCATCAGCACCATCTCCCCAAAATGGCATATATTGGTCGCCTTTGTTTACACCAGTTAAATTTGTTCCAGTTACAAAACCTGCGACATTTAAGTTATTGATTGAAGCAGTACCAGTTACTGTCAAACCAGTAGCATTCATTAAATTTGAAGAATTTATAGTTGTAGAATTTATTGCACTAGTGGTAATGGCAATTGCATAAAAATTGTTAACTGATACAACACTTGTAAATAAACCATCAACAGCTCTAATTGTTCTAACTGATGCAGTTGATGTTATTGCTAAAGCATTACCTGTTATGTTTCCAACACTTATAGTTGAAGCATAAATGTTATTTGAATACAAAAGGTTAGTTGAAACTGTTGAAGCAAACATTCCAGCTAGTGCAAAGAAAGTTCCAATAGAAGCGTTTGAAGCTAAAACTCCATTTACATATAAAAGATTTGTAGAAACTGTTGACGCATTAACAATTCCTTGTGTAGTTAAAATTGCAAATGAAGCACTACTTGGTAAATATGTTTGTGTAACTGCATTTAAAGGAGCAAGACTTCCAAGAGATGGTTTGCTTGTTACCTGAGTTACATAATCAACGGTACTTTGAAAAGCAAGTGAAGATAATGAAGGTTGATTTGTAAGTGAAGTAAAACTTAACTGATTCATTTGTGCTAATGATCCAAGACTTGGTTTGTTAGTTAGTTGGTTTGAGGTGTAATCAATAGTAGATTGAAATGCCAATGAACTAAGTGATGGTTGGTTTAAAAGGCTTGTGAATGATAAAGCATTCATTTGTGCTAATGAACCAAGAGAAGGTTTATTTGTTAATTGTGTAGATGTGTAGTCTATTGTTGCTTGGAAGGCAAGAGATGACAAACTAGGTTGGTTTAATAAACTAGTAAAACTCAAAGCATTCATCTGAGCTAAACTTCCAAGACTTGGTAAATTTAAAATACTTCCGTAAGACAAAGCATTCATCTCGGCTAAAGATCCAAGTGATGGTTTACCTATTAAGGAAGCGTAAGATAGTTGATTCATTACTGCTAATGAACCAAGCGATAAGAAAGAAATGTTTTCAGCAATAGCACTTGCTAAACTTCTGTTATACCAATAAGAAGAAGCACCAGATTGCAGTATCTGACCTGATGCTAAAGATGAAATTACAACATTATGCAGCTCATCTAATTCGTAACCATTGATAACATTAACGATAATCTCACCATCTGCTGATGCTTTAGTTACAGTACCAACTCTTACATAATGAACAGGTGTTTTGGTAGGAACATTTGTATAGTAACCTGCTGTTGCTCCTGATAAATATAAAGTATCTCCACTTGTGAATGATGATGTATCAATTCCTCTAATTAAACCAAATGATGTTACCCAACCTGTAGCATTGTTTGCTATATCTTCAGCAGTCATTCCAATAGTAAATGCTGATGTTCTATCCCCTGTTGCTAATGCTCTCTCAACTAAAGGAGTATTTCCTGACACTCCATTTAGATATACAGCAGTTCCTTTTGGCATTGTTGAACCTGTGGAGTTTCTTACTCTTTTAGGTAGGTTTGTAGTTAATCCTAAAGGTACATCTACATTACCTCCTGCAAGTCCTAATTGAATAGTTCCATATAAAGATGACCAGTTCATTAAACCTTCAAGAGGACCTAAAGATGTATTTGAGTTCCATTGAGCATAATTAAGTCCAAGACCATTTGTTGAAATAGTTGAAACATTGTATATAGAATTTGTATGTAGTTGATTTACCGAAGCATTTGATAAAACCTGTAAATTATTTACTATAAGCGGATCTGAAACTATTAAAGTTGCAACAGATATTAAAGCTACATCACTGTTTCTTAGTTTGCCAAGTATAGGGTCAAAGTAAGGGATTATAGTACTCATGCGTAAGAATAAAGGGTCCTATCATCCCATTTTTTATTGTATAAAGTTGAAGAATCAGCCCATTTAATAGATATAGGATTAACAGTATTAACTCGCTTAATTTTCCAGTTTGAAGCACTTGTTGCAGTTCCTGCTATAGCATAACCAATGTAAATATCATTTCCTGTAACATCAATAAGTTGTGTTTCATTTGTTTCTTGGATTCTTTGATAGGCTTCACCAGAGTCAGAATTTCCAACATGCCCAAATTGCTCCCACATCATCCATGCTTCAGGACTATTGTGTCCTGAACCAATCATATCTGGTCTGGTAATTGGAGGTAAACTCATGCTTTCATCCTTTCAATATCTTGTTCAATTTTTGCTCTATCTCCTAAAAGGAATAAATATCTTGATACAGTCTTTAGTTTTTTCTCATTCATATTGTTTGCTAAAGAATCAGATATTTCTCTGACTCTAAACATAATCTCATCAAGGGTAGTAGCACCTTTGCCATTAGCGTATTCAATGATTCTGTCTAAATCAGCGTTGTATTTACCAACCTCACCGCCAAGTATTCCAAACATTTCTGCAAGTTTATTTAAAACCACATCTCTTGGAACTATTGTTGTATTTTTTACTTCTTCAACAGGTATAGAATCTGTAGTTTCTACAGGATTCTGTGCAATATCTTGCTCTAATTTTTTAACATCTTGTGAACCTAGCATAAATTACAAATACAATTTTAGGACAAGTATTTCAACCTTGCAGAGATTTCACCGCTTTTCATCTTTCCAATTTGCTGAAAATGATATTCTGCTGGAGAAACTCTGTTTACCTTTAAAGGATTAGGCCACCAACCGTCATGGTCAAAGCCAAAACATTCATTTGATCCATCAAGAAGTATTTTGTATCCTAAAATCCTAGCTCTTTCAGCAATGTTTGTGTTATCCCATGCAAACCCTTTTTTATCGTATTCTTCATCCATACCTCCTAAGTCATAAATAACATCTCTTGGTATTGCAGCCCAGTTTAACTCCCACTCAACAGGTTCAGCAGGTCTAACATTTTTTGAACCATTATCTCTTGGATCTTTCCAAAACATGTTTTCAGGTTTCTTGGTATATGGATACTTAAAGACTGATAAAAGCTCCTTAGAATCGTCTATATCATTTACAGTTGGTGTTTTGTATTGGTGTCCAACTCCTGTAAGCAATGCTTTACCATCATTTTCTTTATGAAGGAACCAAAATTTCTCAACTCCATCAAATGGTATGTAGATATAATCCTGCAAACAAACTATTAATTCTCCTTCACAGTTTTTAAATGCTAGATTGTCAGCTCTTGCTAGTCTTGATAAGTATCCATCCATAGGAATCTGTGTTTGATCTATATGTTTTATTGTGTAACCTTTAAAGTAATCTTCAATTAATTCTTTTCTTTCGGGATAAAGTCCATCAACAAAGACAATTTCAAACTCCTGCATTGATTGTCTAGCAATACTTGATTTTAAAATATCAATTCCGCCATATCTGTTAGAAATATATACAATGGAAACAAGTGGTTTAGTCATTTTTCTTTGCCTTTACATGAACACAACTATCTACATAAAAATCAACTATTTCAAATCCAGCCTCTGTTAACCATTTGTGAGCTAACTTTGGGGTCCAGCCAGTGTAATGATGGTCATAATTATCAAGTCCTCCACCAAATGCGTAAAATACTGCTTTTTCATCATGACCTGCTTTAACTAAATCACAATGCCATTCAAAGTTAGGAACAATAATGTTTAAAATACCACCTGGTTGCAAACATCTTTTAAGCATAGGTAAAATATGACCTACTAATTCTTTCATGTGAAAATGTTCTAAAACATGAGATGCTCTTATTTCAGAGCAAACATCTGATTTATTTTCTCCACCTGTAATATCTTTAAATTTCCAAGCTAACTCCTTATCTAAATCTCTAATATCACAAACTATATCAATTCCTGGATGTGCCTCTGCATCTTGCAAAACATAATCTTTGTTTGCCTGTGTTTCACCCTCATTTGGATTTCCAGCACCAATATCTAACTTCATACCAAGTTTAATGAGTTGTGTCATTTTTTAATTTCTCCTTTTATTTCTTTTAACTTTTTAAAATAGAATCTTTCAAGTCTTGTATTAATAAGAGTATCTTTTGTATCGTAAATATGAGTTATTGATTCAACTAATGCTTTTTTTGAGAAACAGTTATCTATTAACTGTACAACTTCTTCCTTAGTTAAAACTTCACACAAAGCAACTAAGTCAAATTTATTAAAATCTTTAATAAACTTTTTCATAAAATTTGTTTGATACAGTTTGCCATGTGCTTGATTGTGAAGTTTGGCAAGATGTACTCCTCTCTGTAATTATAACAATTATCAACTGCCTTAATAGTTGTCTTGATAAACTCCTGTTCGTCTTGTGGAGCAGACATAACTGCTGGTATAAGAGATGCTTTGGTGCTATTTAATGCAACTACAGGTGTATTACAGGCCAAAGATGATAAAGCTAACTCAAATGAATCTTCATCATTAAGTAATGAAACAACTTTTGATTGGTTAATAATTAGATTTAATATATCAACTCTGCTAAGTGGCAATTTAACTGTTGTTGATAAGGCATTTGAGATACTTCCAAATAGTCTGACTCTTCCAAAGAAGTTTAATTTATCAGTATCTGTAATTTCCTGAGGGTAACAGACGCTAAAGAATTTATGTACTCCTAAATTAACAAAGTTTTCTTCATCAACCACTGCTTGAGTAACAGCATTTTTGTAATATTTGCGGTCATCTTCAGTTTCAGTAATGACAATATCAAATAAATCATAGTCTTTGGTCTTATGATTTGATCCTCTATGTATATAGATTCTTTTTTTCTGTTTGCCAAAGATATTATCAAAATTAAAATTAGATGTTCCAATGACTATTAGGACATCTGGCTCGTAAAAGACATTGATTCCGTAATGAAGTGTCTTTAAATCCGGTTTCAACCAAATAGAATAGTTTTCTTTCTCGTTATATACAGCTGAATTAGTATCAGTTAAAGCAAAGAAAGCAAATTCAAAGTTTTTAGGAAAATATTTAACCATTTTTACCGCCCAATTAGGGTAAAAATACTGCTCCATATTCTTTTTATCGGTCCATACAACTGCTATTTTAGTGTTGTTCATTCTCAAGTTCCTTAATCCAAAGCTTTGCAATATTGCCCCAGTAGAACTTTTCTATACCTTTTTTGCCTTTTTCAGACTCAGATTTCAACCAATCCGGATTCTCATAGGCAAATACCAATTTTTCCAAGAATAAATCTTTGGTTTCAGGTTCAAAACCATCACCTTCAATTAGTTTCCCAGAATAAACTGTATCAAGTAGTCCAGCTCTTGCCATAGTAATTGGCACACAACCAAGTCTTTGAGAGTTCAAAGCTGTAATACAATTTGTTTCATCAAAGGTACAGTAGTATGCCCATACATCACACTTGCTTGTTAGATTATTAAGGTCTGTTTTAGATAACCGCCCGTAATCAAAAATACCGTCTTGCTTTAACAATTCTTGCATTTTTTCATACCATTTCATCATATATGGGTTATCTTTATAACCTTTTAAGAAAAGATTAAATCCGTAGCAATTATGTAGTTCTGCTGTAGGGATTTTTTCTCTTATTTGTGGCCACATTCGAAGTAAATGTTCCAAACCTCTATCAGGACTTGAGGCATATAGCATTTTAAATGGTTTCATTTTAATTTCTCCTTATTAACATTAGTAATAACAACATTTTTTATGGTTAGATTTTTGTTATTTTTTTTTAATTTTTTAAAATATGCTTTTTCTTTTTTATTTATTTTTTTTAGTGCTTTAATCAAAAGATTATTTATTTCTTTCATTTCTTATTCCTTTTCATAATATTTTCTATTTCAGCTTCAAGAATTTGCTTTACCTGTGCTTTTTGTTCATCAGATAATGCTTTAATTTGCTCTTTTGTTAAATTCATTATGTCCTGTAAATTCTTCATATTCGACAACTCCATTTGAAATAACTACTGCTTTTGAATCTGGTAAGTCAGGGATATTTTTTCTGTGCCAACTGCTTTTAAAGAATACCTTATCAACTTTGTCTATTCTTTCTTTTGTCCAATTTACCGGACTTTCAATATCATGCGAATCATAAAATAGATTCATTGCATTAAGCATTGGAATATCAAGTAAATGAGGACTTCTCCAAAGAATTAAAGTTGCAAACTCGTCATGCCAGTTCATTAAGAAATATGGCACATACAAAACTCCATCAATAATTTCCATCTTTGGTGTATCGCAAAACACTGTTACTTGGTATCCCATTTTCACCCACTCTTTTGATAAGTAAATAACAGCAGATTCTGATCCACCAATTCCAGTTTTTAATGAATGGGCATTCCATGTTTCTAAATGTTTAGCACCAAATGAAGCATAATAAACAATTGAATTATCATCCCATTTCTTTGCAGGTAATGAGTTGGCAAGTTGTGTTAAGAATTGTTCTTCTTTGTATTCTTCTGGAGCAAGTTGAAGTAGTTTTAAAACATCCTCATATCTTCCGGTCTTATTTAAGTAAGTTGCAAAGTTTACAAATCCTCTAGCAACCATTTGTTTGTTCTCTTCAGCTATAACTGTATCTAAAAGTCCATCAGGATTAATTTCATGCCTTAGTGTTGCCCATTTCTTTGCTTCATCAAGGTTCATTTTCTTGATAGCCATTGTGTATTTAAGGGTATAGAACATAAGTTTAATCTCAAGCGGATTTCCAATAGTTGCCTGAGACCTATGTTCCCCTAAAACTCTATCAACTAAATCTAAATAAAATGTTGCTAGATCGTCATTGTTTAACTTTAAATAGCAGTTAGCAATTCGTAAATTTACTGTATGGTTTTTAGGGTGCTCGTAAATTGAATTTAAATAGTATCTTAAAGCTTCCTCAGTTGGTTTGTTTAATCTTTCAGCAATTAAACCTTTGTATTCCCACGCATTTGCTTTTTCCTGTGGCCATCCTGAGACCTTCAAGTAATCATCAAGATATGTATTTGCTTTAACAAGTAAATCATCAGTTCCTACATCAAAATATGTCTTTGCTAAGTAAAATACAGTTCTTGGGTCTTTGTAATCTTCTTCTTTTGCCTGTATTTCAAGAATAGTTACATTTCTCTTTAATGCTTGAACAGACTTGTCCATTGTTGCTGTATGAATCCAAGCAATATTTTGATTGTTCTTAGGGTCATAAGTATATTGAACTATTTTTACATCATGCGGATTATGTGGAATTAAGACTTCATGCAGTCTTGATTTCCAAAAGTATTTCTTAGGGTTAATAAATCTTTCTCTTTCGTGGTTAATAACAACCTCTTTAAGTTTTCCTTTTTCATCAAATCTATTGGCATAGTTATAAGTGCAATAAATCATATCTACATTTTGTTGTTTTGCATTTGTTGTAATAGTTCTTATCTGATCTCCGCCCCAAAGCAAATCGTCAGTATCTGCCCATGAAACATAATCGTAATCTTTATCAATTAAATCCCAAGATACTTGTCTTGCTTCTGCAAAGTTTGAAAAGAACCATTTACCATTCTCATCTTGTGAATAAATTTTAGGATGACTCACATGGTTGGTGGAAATAGACTTCCCCTTCCATTTCTTAACCAACCTGTGAATCTTATCGTGTTCTCCAGAAGGCCCTGTAACTGCTACATAAAGTCCATCAAAATAAGGCATGAAGCTTTCTAATGATTTTTCAAATAAGTTGTACTCTGAATTATCTTTAACAATATATGTAAGTGCTACTTTTGCTGACATTATTTTTTCTCCATTTCTAAAAGTTCTGGGTTCTTATAAAGCATATTTATATTCTTTTCCCATACTCCATTATTACATAATGCCCATAGTAACCATTGTGTTCGTTGTAGATAGTTAAATTAAACTTATCTTTAGAAGTAACGAAATTGATAAATACTGTTTGATTACCTGTTCCTGCTACTAAATCTTCTCCATCTACAAACTCTACATATTCAAGGTTTGCTTCAATATAATCTTTTAAAGCAGTTAAGTCATGAGAAAACATATAACCAAAATTTTCACAACATTGTTGTTCAGTTTCAAAATAAATCTTTAAACAACTTTTATCATCAAACTTTATATTTATTTCGTTAAATGTTTGACCACCTTTATTATTTTCGTATCCTTTCATAGCAAAATAAACATCTGTTTTATCTTCACCTTGAACATCATTTATATCAATGGAATCTATTATTTTATTTATTGTCAATTTCCTCATAATTTAGATGCAACTTTCAAAATAGGTAATGTTTTTGATAAACCTCTAACAAAATCTCTATCAAATTTTTGGTCTGGGAATATTGCCCAGATAAGTTCTGCAAACTTCTCAGGGATTTCTAATTGGTGTTGAATCATACCCTCACCATCTTTAACAATTGCGTTTCCAAAGTTATGTTGTCTCCTGAAATGTTGTATTGATTGCAAATAATCAGCGTAAGCCTCTGGGAACTCATGTTTAAAGAATACAAATAGTTTCTCAACTATTTCCCAATTGCTCCGGCCCTAATTGCGGCATCGTATATGTTGTCTATTTCTTGATTTGTAACACTTGCAGATAGGGAGCGTTTATATTTCCAACTTAAATCAAGGAGTTTTCCAAATTCAGAAATCGGTATTTTAGGATTCACTAAAATATTTATGGCTTCGTCAACCAACTCACTAATTAAAGTA